>VAPE01020635.1_pt1 | contig 75186 bp, 60 predicted proteins | sample 3393911 | NCBI WGS metagenome assembly VAPE01 (sample SAMN08290436, study PRJNA428436) | hydrothermal vent metagenome | isolation source: Deep-sea hydrothermal vent chimney | place: Atlantic Ocean: South-mid Altantic Ridge
TATAAAAATACCAAAATTATATCTATGTCGCCACCTTCGAGCGGCGGAATATGCGTGGCGGAAATTTTAAATGCAATTGAACCATATCACGTAAAAAAATATGGACACAACACCGTAAAATACATCCAGCTGTTAACAGAAGCCGAACGCCGTGCTTTTGCTGACAGAGCTTTTTTTCTCGGTGATCCAGACTTTGTAAAAATCCCCATAGATACTTTAATCTCGCAAGAGTATGCAACAAGAAGAATGGCTACCTTCTCATGGAAAAAAGCAACGCCATCGTCAGAGGTAAGTCATGGAAAAATAGTGGGTTACGAAAGCATGGAAACTACACATTATTCCATAGTGGATAAATACGGGAATGCTGTTGCCGTTACCACCACCTTAAACGGCGCCTATGGCTCAAAAGTTTACGTTTCTAAAGGCGGTTTCTTCCTGAACAACGAAATGGATGACTTTAGCGCCAAGCCAGGCACGCCCAACCAATTTGGACTGGTTGGTGCCAAGGCCAACGACATACAGTCCGGGAAACGAATGCTTAGCTCCATGACTCCCACCATTATAGAAAAAAATGGTAAGCTGTATATGGTGTTGGGATCTCCGGGTGGCTCTACCATTATCACATCGGTGGTACAAACCTTTCTAAATGTGTATGAGTTTGGTATGACCATGCAGCAGGCTGTCGATGCACCACGCTTTCACTCGCAGTGGCTCCCGGACAACATAAGAATGGAATCCAAAGGTTTTTCAATTCCTTTACGGGATTCATTAAAGAAGCTGGGATATGCTATTGACACGACAGCTGCTCCGATTATAGGAAAAGTAGATGCTATCCTGCGTTTACCTGATGGAAAACTCGAAGGAGGTGCCGACTACAGAGGAGATGACAAAGCAGCCGGATATTAACGCCCTTATCTTAATTTCGGGAACACTTACTCGTGCATTGCCAGCATGGGTAACTCCAGTTTGAAAAAATCTTTTTTTAGTAGCCAGTGTGAGGAAAAGAGGTGCTTGATGAAATAGCCTTTTTCAGGGAGAAAAGCAATCAGGTCGATTTTGTTGTCCGCAGCAAAAGTTTTCAGTGCTTCGGTTTTGTCGGTGGCCTTCACGAGCGTAAACCTGATTTTTCCATCCTGTTGTTCTTTCCCGAAAGCTTTTTCAAGTTCTTCCATCAAAATGCCAGCCTCCTGATTTTTCTTTTCCAAATGAAAATGACAAACATGAATTTTAAAATCCAAATGGCCCAGCAGGTTGAATAGCTTCTGTAATATATAGATATCCAATTTATTAAAATGAGTTGGATACATGATATTTATAAGACGGAAGCCGGAATAATTTTCAGGGACAGCTAAAACAGGGATGAGCACTTTAGCCATGATTTTTGCTGCCATACTTCCTTCGAGAAAGCCTTTTTTACCCATTCCCCTAGTGCCCATAACCACCAAATCGGGTTCCAACTCTCTGCATGTTTCCGTAATCTCCCACCGCGGGTCGCCTCCCTGCAGCGAAGTGGTCACCGAAATATCCTGGCCGGAGACTTTAATAAGGTCTTTCACCTGTTGTTCCATCTCTGCAAGTTGCTGCTCTGCCTGCTTTTTCAACGCCAACACAATGTCGCTGTTAAAAAAGACATCGGTGTCCATAGCTTCCGGCATACCGGAATCGGGCACCATGACTTGGTCATTATAAATATGGAATAGATGAAAGGTCACTTTTTGATTTTCTGCAAGTTTCATGGCATATTTGCAAGAATGTAAGCTGCCATCGGAAAAGTCTACCGGAATGAGGATAGTTTTCATGAGCCTGAATTTTGTTTTTGCGTTATTTCCTTCAACAAATATAACTATTTTTTATATCCCCAGTCCGAGTCCGATCAGACCAACAAGAAGTCCCACCGCCATATTGATAAGTTTCACCTTTATAAAGCTCTTTCGTGATTCGGCTAACAGGGGCAAACTACCGTGTCCATCCTGAACAATAGAGCTGGCCAGCAAAATGCTCAGCGGCAGGTTCCCACTGGCAAAAAGCATAACAAAAATAAGGTGAGGACCAGATTCGGGGATAATGCCAATTAATACGGCCACAACAAGAACCCAATACATGTTATGCTGTATCAACTGATGAAGGTCGAAATGTTTCATCAAAATTCCAATAAATAAAAGGGTGAAGAAAGTCCATAGGAATATTTTTGAGAAATACTTTTTGATAATGTGTGCCCAGAGATGTTTTTCAAGAAAATGGTCATTTACGATGAGAATGACCACAGTTGAAAGGAAGATAACACTGAAAAAAGTAATTTTAATCCATATAGGATCCGAATCTGTTGGTTCGGCAGCACCCAGATTAATAAGCTTGTGAAAGCTTCCGCCTGTGATTTTCTCATCAAAAACAATAAAAGTAACGGAAAACAAAATACTCATGAGCATAAGCGCCCGGGTAGGTGTGATGTGTTTGAGCTGGTTCCAGGAAGCCTTCGGGTTAAACCCGTTACATTCAGGGATTTCATGTACATGGAGATGCTTTTCGGAAGCATGAGAGAGAAATTTCTTCTTGAAAAAGCGATCCGTCAGCAACCCCGAAAAAATGGCAATAACAAAAATAATCAGGTTCAATAGCAGTGCTTTTTTAGGAAAAAGGGTAAACATCATAAAGGCTTCATCGCCCGAAGTGGCTATCATGGCAGCCACCAGCGCTCCGTTTCCAATAATATCGTGGATAAATAGTGAAACTGCTGTATAGGCGCCAAGACATCCCGGAATTACACCAAGAAAAGTACCCAGCAAAACCTGCTTCCCCTTGTTTTTTTCCAGCCCTTTGCTCCACAACCCTTTGGTAAAGACATTGAGATACTCAATAATCAGCATCATAGACAGCACAAAAAAGGTGATGAGCAGGGTTTGTTTTATGACAGGCAATAAGTTAATCATGAAATTCTTGTTTTTATCCGTAACCCAAAAATATAAAGATTTGGGATATGTTTTTGGGTGTGTGACTTCCTTATTTATAATTCGGAATAAATAAGGAGTTATTAGCCCGTATTTAGTAAAAGTTGCATAAAATTATTTATTTTTGGTAATTGTTTACTAAAATACAAATTAATGGGAAAGATAGTTAATATCACGGAGGCTGCATCCATTGGACTTCACTCAATGATTATTATTGCACAGCAGGGAAATGACGGACAAATAAATGTAAATCATCTTGCGGAAAAAACGAATAGCTCACGATTTCATATATCTAAAGTGATGCAAAATTTAGTGAAAAATGGCTTTCTCGGTTCTCACCGGGGACCTTTGGGTGGGTTTTTTCTTGCAAAGAAGCCGGAAGATGTCACTTTGCTAGAAATTTATGAAGCCATAGAAGGTAAGCTAGAGGTAACCAGATGTCCTCTGAATCGACCAACCTGCCCTTTCAATACCTGCATTTTTGATGGGGTTACGGTGAAAATGACCCGCGATTTTCGCAACTTTATCCGTGACCATACGCTGGCTTATTACCTTGAAAGAAAGTGACGTTCCATTTGGAGAGAACTTCGATTATCTCACTTGAGGATGGGCTGTCGGTTTCCTGAAGAATAAGGCCGGTAGCGGTAATCCATTATATTTTCACTTCCTGCGGTGAGCAGGAAGTGCTCGTTGAAGGCATAATTACCTTTGATGTAAGTTATCTTTGCTTTTGTATGAATGAAAAAACTTCCGTCTTCGGTCTTCTGACTTTTCTTAAGAAGTGTACATTGGACACTACAAAAATAATTTATTCACTAAAATGGTAGTAGAACCTTGAGCCCACTCCGAAAAGTGTATGTTTATTGAGTTTCAACTATTTTACCACTAACCCCTGAAGGGAAATTAGTTGAAACTCAATAAACTATTAAAAGTCCCCTTTAGGGGATATAGGGGTAATTGACTTTTCGGAGGAGACTCGACCTTATATTTTAGAAACGATATTATTTCCTTTGGTTACTTCTTTGTTTGGCCGCGTCTTCCAGTCGTTTCTGGAAGTTTGACTTCTTCTTCGGCTTCTTTTTATTTATCTCAATCCGCTTGAGTAATTTCTCCTCGTTAATGGCATATTTGAACAGATACATCTGCAGGAAGGTAATAATGTTTGCCAGGAAATAGTAGTAACTCAAACCTGAAGCATAGTTGTTAAACATACCGAGGAACAGAATAGGCATTATATACATCATGTTCTTCATACCCGGCATGGACTGCGTTTGCGATCCCATCATTTGATTATTCAGGTAGGTGTACATGATGGTTGAAACGGTCATAAGCAGCGTAAACAGACTGACGTGGTCACCATAAAATGGAATGTTCCAGGGAAGATGAAGAATGGAGTCATAACTCGACAGATCATGTGCCCACAAGAAAGATTGCTGCCGGAGTTGAATGGCCGAAGGGAAAAACTCGAACATGGCAAACAAGATAGGCATCTGCAACAGCATAGGGATACATCCGGAAGCCGGATTAGCTCCCGCCCTTCGATACAACGCCATAACCGCTTGCTGCTTCTTCATGGAATCTTCCTTTTTTGGAAACTTGGCACCGATGGCATCTACTTCCGGTTTTAATACCCGCATTTTGGCAGAAGACATGTAGGTCTTATAGGCAATTGGGAATAGCGCCATTTTTAGCATGATGGTAAGAACGAGAATAACAATACCATAATTCCAGCCATAACTACCCAGCCAGTTGAAAACAGGGATAACAATCCACTCATTTACCCATGCCAGGATGAAAAAGCCCCAGCCAATAGGAATTTGATGCTCCAACTGCATGCCATAGGATTTGAGCGTGGTAAAATCATTGGGCCCAAAATAAAGTGACATGGGGATAATCTTGTCACGCATTACATTGAAAGGAACCGTCAAATCCACCGATACACTTTTCAGATAGTGTTTTGAAGGCGGGTTTGTTTTAATTTTGTGTACTTTTAGAATTCCATCGTTAAAGAACTGTTTGGCAATCAGTGTACTGGAGAAAAATCTTTGCTTAAAAGAAACCCATTTCAAATTTGTCTTAATAGTTTTGTCTTCGTCTTTTCTTTCAGACAGATTGTCAACGTTATCTTTATAGAATTTGTAATAAATGGTAGCACCGTTGCGGGTATCAACGGTTTTTTCTTCCTGCAGCAGGTCAACGTACCATTTAAGCTCTACATAATTCATGTTAGCCGGAATAACACTCTGCATACCCTGCATTTCAATGTTGAAATTCAGCATGTAGTTATTCCCTTTAAAGGTATAGACATAGTCGATGTAGCGGGTAGAATCTATTGATCCGTTATGGTTATTGGCGTAAACCCGCATGGTAAAACGAAGCGAGTCGTTGCCGCTGACAACATAATGATCTTTACCGGAATATTGTCCAATAACTGAAAAGTAGAGGTTCTTAGTGTTGATGACCTTGTTGTTGGAGAAAAAAGATATACCAAAGCGGCTGGTAGTCGAGTCAAATAAATAAAGAGGGCGCTGATCCCATGTTTTGTACTTTTTTAATTCTACCGAATTGATGAAACCACCCTTTTTGCTAATACTGAATTTTACCAAATCAGTTTCGATGGTATAAAATTTTGCATTTCCATGTGTAGCGGAAGAAAAAGCACCATATCCCTGAGCTAAACCGGAAGTTTTTTCTTTGGTTGCCACAGGATGCTGTTGCTGAGCTGCTTCCTTATATTGGCTCTCTTGTGCTTTTTGGGCGTTCCGGTTTTTCAATGCAGCGGCTCTTGCACGGTTGGCAGAGTCGTTGTAGCGCTGCATAACCATGGCTATAGAATCCTGTTTCCTTTTTTGCGCCGCCAATTTCTCTTTTGATGGTGCCATCCAGATGGAATAGCCAATCATTATGGCTCCAATCAAAACAAAACCGAGAATGGAATTTTTGTTCATGTGTTCTTGTATAATATAAAGAGGGGGCAAAGATAAACAGAATTTTGTTTTTTTTTCATAATGAAGCCGGAAAAGTGATTCTCATATTTATCTGGTGAGGTTTAAGGATTCTCACAGGCATAGATTTGCCCAAAACCTTTCTATCTTTGCATTTTATAAACAGGCACTATGAGAAAACTGTTAAACGAAGAGCTGGGACGTTTGGATGTGGAAGCTTTTAAAAAAGCGCCCAAGATACCTATTATAGTAGTACTTGATAATGTCAGAAGCCTCAACAATGTAGGCTCGGCTTTCCGTACTTCTGATGCTTTCCGGGTAGAAGCGATATATTTGTGTGGTATCACGGCAAAACCTCCCCATCGCGAAATTCAGAAAACGGCTCTTGGCGCAACAGAGTCGGTGGATTGGAAGTACTTTTCTACCACTGCTGAAGCAGTCAATTTCTTGCGTATGAAAAATTATCGGATAATTGCCATTGAGCAGGCGGATGAAAGTGTTGAATTACAGGATTTTAAAATTGATTCAGAGAAGAAATATGCTTTGGTTTTCGGCAATGAAGTGAAAGGGGTTGAAGAGGATGTCGTAGTGGATGCTGATGAGGTTGTTGAGATTCCCCAGTTCGGCACCAAGCATTCGCTAAACATTGCAGTAAGTATTGGTGTGGTCTTGTGGGATTTAAGGGTAAAAATTCAAAAAATAAACAAATAGAAAAGTTTGTTTGAAATTATCAATTAAAAACTTAGATTTGCAGTACAATTTAAAAAAAGTTGTATATTTGCATATTGTACAAATAGGGGAAGCTATTTCCTTCAGAAAAAAACAAAACATAATGGAAGTTTGGAATTTTAAAATCATAAACCTAACAAAATGAAAAAATTGTATTCTTTAACCCGGGTGCTCTCTCTGAGCATTTTGATGGTTCTCCCGCTGGCTTTTTATGCTCAAAATGCTTCTTCGAGTAAAAACGATAAGCAAAAAACTGAAAAGAAGACAAAAAAGTCGAATGAAAGTTTTTCTCCTTACCTGTTTGGACAGGCTGAATTTGGCTCTTCCTGGTCACATGCCGAAGTTGCCTCTACGCTTTTTGTACCAGACTTTAGAAAAAATGTTTTTGTCGGTACCGGATATCTCTCTGTTGGCTGGCAGTTTCTTCCCTGGATTAATGTTTATGGCGGACTGAACCGTGGATATGCTAAAGGATATCTTGATCATACTGCGAAAAGAATCAAGTTGCTTCCAAATTGGGCACATAATTACAGATTCACTTCTGATTTTTATGGGGTTGACTTGAACGTGGGAATTAATCTTTCAAATTTAATTTCCGGTTATAAAGATCGTAAGGTCAGCTTTGGCGCACATGCCGGCCTGGGGCAATCTCAATGGAAATCCAAACTTATTGATGAGACCCTTGGCGTTCCCATTGCCGTACATGGCTATAAAGGTAATGCTGACTCACACAACGGCGGTATCTCAAACCGCAAAGTGGCTTTAACCATTCCTGTTGGTGTCAATGTGAATTACGCCCTGAATGATAACTGGGATGTTTATGGAGATTACACTTATACCTGGCTTGATACTGACCTGTTGGATGGAATTGTTTCTAAATATGGAAACGGTGGTAACGATGCTACTGTTCGTGCTATGCTCGGTATTCGTTATAACCTTCGTGGAGTTGGCGTCAATTCGATGGCCAAGAAAGCACTGGAGAAAACCACTCAAAATACAAAGCCTGATCCTTTGGTTGAAGTAGGAGACAGTGTTCAATTTACTGTTAGCGGAACTTTCCCTCCCAAGTATTTTAACAAAAATGCTGTTATGATGATTCAGCCGGTTGTGAAATATGAAGGTGGCGAAAAATTACTCGAACCGGTTAAACTGAAAGGTGAAAAAGTTACCGGTGAAGGAGAACTGATAAGCTATCTAAATGGTGGTTCATTTAGCCATACTTATAAAATACCTTATGAAAAAGGTATGAATGTAGCCCAGATGATAACCCAATCGGTGGTTTACTCTTATTCCGGAAAAGAATATGCATCAGTGAAAGATGCCATAGCCGGTGAGAAAAAAGCTAAAACAATTGCCGATAGAAAAATTGCCGATGGAACAATAATCACTGCTAAAGCAATCTCACACGACGAAAATTTCTATTTCGCTCCTGACCATTATGAAAAAGAGACAATTGTAACAAACAAATCAGGTTTATTCTTCAAGGTTAATCAGGCCAAACTTAACTGGCGTTTGCCTCTCAATAAGAATAAAGCCAATTACAATGCTTTAAAAGGAAACCTTTCTGACCTCAATAAGGGATGGAAAATTAAAAGTATAGATATTCAGGGATGGGCTTCTCCCGAAGGAGAAGAAACCTTCAATCAGGGACTTTCGGAACATCGTGCCCAGACAATGGAAAAATATATCAAGGCAAAGATTAAAAGAGAGTTACGTAAAAAAGATAACAAATTTGCTTTTAAAAGTGTTAATGATCTGACATTTAACCTGAGTGCCAACGGCCCTGACTGGAACGGATTCATGAAAGCAGTTGAGAAATCCAATATTGCCGATAAATCTGCTATCCTGAATGTTGTCAACTCTGCCAACGAAAGCAAAAAAGAAGAAGAAATCAGAAACATGATTCAGATTTATCCTGAATTGGAACGTGATATTCTTCCTCCGTTACGTCGTGCTGAACTCTTTGTGAATGCTATTGAGCCCAAAAGACCTGAAAGCGAAATTGCAGCTCTCTCTACCAGTGCTAACTATGGTGAATTGAAAATTAATGAAATTTTGCATGCTGCTAACCTGACCACTGACCTGAATACTAAAAAGCAGATTTATGCCAACGCAATGACTAAATATCCTAAATGCTGGAGAGCTGTTGCTAATGCCGGGGCTGTTGCCGTGCAGTTGGGGAATTACAAAGAAGCTAAAATGCTATTGATGAAAGTCGTGAAAATGAACAAAAATGCTTCTGTGGTACGTAATAGTATGGGGGTTCTTATGGCCAGAATGGGTAAGTATAAAAAAGCCGAACATTGCTTCACTTTTGCCCAAAAACTCGGAGCTGATGAAACATATAATCTGGGGATTGTGAATATTATGAAAGGTGATTATGCCAAGGCTGTTCAGTTGTTAAGCAGTACTAAATGTGATTACAATCTCGGGCTTGCTCAAATGTTGAACGGAGATTTAACCGGTGCTGCCAATACACTGGAATGTGCCAAAGAAAATGCTGCTACAGATTATCTGTTAGCTGTTGTTGGTGTACGTCAGGGGGATAATGCTATGGTTTATAAATATCTTGCCAAAGCCATCAAACAGGATGCTTCTTATGCAGGTAAAGCTGCCAAAGACCGTGAATTTCTGAAACTTTTCAACGAAGCTGATTTCAAAGCTTTGACAGGTAACAAATAGTTTTTAAATTTCTAAACATAAAAAAGGGAGCCATTGGCTCCCTTTTTTATGTTTAGAAATCTCTATTTAGCTATTCATCAATAGTTCGATATCATCCACTTCTATGGGAAAATCAGCCATTAGGTCGGTGGGTTCTCCACCGGTGATTAAGATGTCATTTTCAATTCGAATTCCGATATTTTCTTCCGGGATGTAAATACCAGGTTCACAGGTTAAAATCATACCTGATTTCAGCGGTTGATATTTGGCTCCCACATCGTGTACATCCAGCCCCATGAAATGGGATGTCCCATGCATGAAGAATTTTTTAAATAAAGGACTATCCTTATCCTGTTTCATAACTTCTTCTTTGCTGAATAAGCCCAGGCGTATCATTTCCTTTTCCATCAGCTCATTGGTTTTATCGTTGATGTCGTTGATAGTATTTCCCGGAATATATAGCTTTTTTACTTCCTTCATCACCCTTAAAACAGCATTGTAAAGCTCTTTTTGCCGGGGTGAGAACTTCCCACTGACAGGGATTGTCCGGCTTAGATCTGCGGTATAGTTTGCATATTCAGCACCAAAATCCATGAGCAATAAATCACCTGCATGACAAACTTTGTCGTTCTCCGTGTAGTGCAACACACAAGCACTTTTGCCGGAGGCAACAATGGGAGCATAACCATGCCCTCCGGCTCTGTTGCGGGTGAATTCATGGCTAATCTCAGCCTCAACTTCAAACTCCCACACGCCGGGTCTTGTAAACGCCAGTATCCTGCGAAATGCTTTGTTGGTGATGGCACAGGCTTCTTTGATAAGGTCAATTTCCTGTTGGCTTTTGATAAGACGTTGCCGGGAAAGTAACGGTGCTGCTCTATGATATTTATGCAGCGGATATTGTAATTGTAATGTATTTCCCAGTCTTATTTCGCGGGTTTCCACATCCGGAAAAAACTTGATATACTCGTTGGAATTCAAATACACATTGTCAAAATATGACATGACTTCCTTAAGAGAGGCCTCAAAATCTTCCAACCAATAGATATCTGTTATTCCCGATGTGTGTCTGGCTTCTTCTTTTGTGTATTTGTGACCTTCCCATATCTCCAGTACCTTATTTGTTTTGAGAAGAAATAAGGCTACCCTCAGTTTTTCGTTGGGGCAATCCGGGGCAAGAAGCAGAATACTTTTTTCCTGTTCAATACCAGACAGATAAAAAAAATCGGAGCTTTGCCTAAAAGGATGATACTGGTCGCCGTTTCGTGGACACTGATCGTTAGAATAAATTACTGCAAATGAATTTTTATTCATTTGCTTCGTGAAGTTTTTTCTGTTACTTCTAAAGAACCTGTTACTTATAGGATGATATCGCATTTTAAAAATATTTAAACTTGTTATAAATTATCAGGGTTATGGAAAAATTCCTTATTTCTTATCGTGTTGTCTTAATACTTTAATAAATTTGTGCATCTAAATATTAGACAAAATTAAATAATTAGGTTAATTATTGTGTTAAATTCGTTATTATGAGTAATAAATATTACTATTCTTCGGTTACGAAGAAAATTATCATGTCGCTGATGGGGCTGTTTTTAGTAACGTTTTTGGTGGTTCATCTTACCCTGAATTCGTTTTTGCTCTTCAGTAATAATTTGTTTAATGAAGGCGCCCATTTTATGGGTACAAATGTTTTTATCCAGGTATTTCAGTGGGTGCTGTTTGCAGGATTTGCTATTCACATTTTTTATGGGATAGTTTTGCAAATCCAAAACTGGATATCACGTCCGAAAGGCTATAAAAGACGAGCTTTTATGGAGCAGTCGCCTTTTTCCAGGTATATGATTTATACAGGCCTTCTCGTTTTTATCTTTTTGATTATTCATCTGGGTAATTTCTTTTTTGTAAAAATGGGCTGGGTTGGGAATGGTGTTCCAATGACCTCCGGTGGTGAAGAAAATATGGCACAATTGGTACGCAGCCTGTTTCAGCACGGTGGCTACGTTACATTTTATGTGGTTATGTTCCTGCTCTTGGGTTTTCATCTGGACCATGCTTTTCAGTCAGCATTCCAGACCCTGGGACTTAACCATCGGACTTACTGGGGTTTTATCAAAGGCCTGAGTCGCGTTTATGCCATAGTTATTACTGTTGGCTTTGTTATCATTCCTTTGTTTATTTATTTTAAAATAGTATAGCCTTATGACTAAGATAGATTCAAAAATTCCGGAAGGCCCTATAGCTGAAAAATGGTCCCGATTTAAAGAGCACCAAAAACTGGTCAACCCTGCCAACAAGCGTAAAATTGATATCATTGTTGTGGGTACCGGACTTGCCGGTGGGGCAGCAGCAGCCAGTTTGGGAGAAATGGGTTTTAATGTAAAGGTGTTTTGTATTCAGGACAGCCCCAGGCGCGCACACAGTATTGCTGCTCAGGGCGGAATCAATGCTGCCAAAAATTATCCCAATGATGGTGACACCATTTATCGTCTGTTTTACGACACAGTTAAAGGTGGCGATTACAGAGGACGCGAATCCAATACTTATCGCCTTGCAGAAGTGAGTAATAATATTATAGACCAGTGTGTGGCACAGGGAGTTCCTTTTGCCCGTGAGTACTCGGGTTATCTTGCCAATCGTTCTTTTGGAGGCGCTTTGGTTTCCCGGACGTTTTATGCCCGCGGACAAACCGGCCAGCAACTGTTACTTGGTGCTTATGGTGCTTTAAGCAAGGAAATTAAACGTGGTTCTGTTTCACTATATCCCCGCCGCGAAATGCTCGACCTGGTGGTGATGAAAGATGGACGTGCACGTGGTATTATTGTCAGAAATCTCTTTACCGGAGAACTTGAACGCTATAGCGCTCATGCTGTTTTGCTGGCTACAGGTGGTTATGGAAATGTTTATTTTCTTTCAACAAATGCCATGACTTCTAATGGTAGCGCTGCCTGGCGTGCCTACAAAAGAGGGGCTTATTTTGCCAACCCCTGTTATGTTCAAATTCATCCAACCTGTATTCCTGTTCATGGCGAATACCAGTCGAAGTTGACACTGATGAGTGAGAGTTTGCGTAATGATGGCCGTATCTGGGTTCCTAAGAAAAAAGAAGATGTTGAAAAAATAAAGAAAAAAGAAATTCGTCCGCGTGACATTGCAGAAGAAGACCGTGATTATTATCTTGAAAGGAGATATCCTGCATTTGGTAATCTGGCGGCACGCGATGTCTCTTCCCGGGCTGCCAAGGAGCGTTGCGATGCCGGCTATGGCGTGGGGCCTACGGGCTTAGCCGTTTTTCTTGACCTCAAAGATGCCATAAATCGTTTGGGTTTAGATGTGATCAAAGCCAGGTATGGTAATTTGGTTGATATGTATGAAAGAATTACTGGCGAAAATGCATATGAAACGCCGTTTATGATTTATCCTGCTGTTCATTATACGATGGGTGGTCTATGGGTAGATTACGAACTACAAAGCAATATCCCCGGCCTGTTTATTGGAGGCGAAGCCAACTTCTCAGACCATGGAGCTAACCGCCTCGGTGCTTCTGCTATTATGCAAGGCTTATCCGATGGTTACTTTATTTTGCCTTATACCATGCAAAATTATCTCGCTGACCAGATTTCGGTTGGCCCTGTTCCGGCAGATTCTTCTGAGTTTGATAAAGCAGAAAGTGATGTTAAAGCAAGGATTGACCGGTTGATGTCTGTAAAGGGAAAAGAAACGGTTGATTCTTTCCACAAAAGGCTGGGGCATATCATGTGGGATTATGTTGGTATGGCGAGAAACAGAAAAGGTCTGGAAGAAGGTATCAAAATGATTCAGGAGCTGAGAAAAGATTTCTGGAAAAATGTTCGTGTTCCTGGTAATCCTATGGGAATAAATCCTGAACTTGAAAAAGCACTTCGTATTGCTGATTTCCTCGAATTGGGAGAATTGATGGCACGCGATGCTTTAAATCGTGAAGAGTCGGCAGGTGGGCATTTCCGTGAGGAATATCAGACGCCTGATGGTGAAGCTAAGCGTAACGACAAAGACTTTATGTACGTGGCAGCCTGGGAATATCCTGGCGACGACAAGGAACCAATTCTCAATAAGGAAGTGCTGAAATATGAGGCTATTGAAGTGAAAACTCGTGACTATAAAACTGCTTAGCGGATTGTTAACGGATTATTTGAAACTTTAAAAAGAACAACAATGGATTTAAAATTAAAAATATGGCGTCAAGAATCCCCAACGGATAAAGGCCGGTTTGTAGATTACGAAACTCATAACATATCCCCTGATACCTCCTTTTTGGAGATGATTGACATTTTGAATGACAAACTCGTTGAAAAAGGTGATGATCCGGTAGCCTTCGACCACGATTGTCGTGAAGGAATTTGTGGAATGTGTAGTATGTTTATTAATGGTCACCCCCACGGCCCGGAAGCAGCTACCACCACTTGTCAGCTTCACATGCGCAAATTTAAAGATGGCGAAACCATCGTCATCGAACCTTGGCGCGCCCGGCCATTCCCGGTCATCAAAGACCTGATTGTGGATCGTTCTGCGTTTGACGAAATTATCCGTGCCGGTGGTTATATTTCTACCACAACAGGGGGTGTTCCCGATGCTAATGCTATCCCCATTAAAAAGGTAAATGCTGATCTTGCTATGGATGCTGCCGCCTGTATAGGCTGTGGTGCTTGTGTAGCCGCCTGTAAAAATGCTTCAGCTATGCTGTTTGTCTCGGCAAAGGTTTCACAGTTTGCTTTGTTGCCTCAGGGTAAAGTGGAAGCCAAAAGTCGTGTGAAAGCGATGGTGGCTAAAATGGACGAACTTGGTTTTGGTAACTGTACCAACACTTATGCTTGTGAAGCCGAATGTCCAAAGGAAATTTCTATTAGCAACATTGCCCGGATGAACCGTCAGTTTATCGGTGCAAAATTGGGATAATTTAATTTCCGTAATTATTCAAACGGGTATTCATCATTGTATGGATACCCGTTTTCTTATAACGTAGAATATTTTTTGCTGCCTGATGATAAAAGTACCGCTGTCTTTATCTTCTTTTCTGTATTTTTGAACAAAATAGACAGAGGGATGAAATTTAGTGATATTATTGGCCAACAGGCCGTAAAAGAGCGGCTAAGAGCGAGTATTGGTGAGAACCGGGTAGCGCATACCCAACTGTTTTTAGGACAGGAAGGATCGGGTGCTTTACCGCTTGCCATTGCCTATGCCCAATACCTGAACTGTACACAAAAACAGGATAGCGATAGTTGCGGTACCTGTCTTTCCTGTGTCAAATATCAGAAATTTGCTCATCCCGATTTGCACTTTATTTTTCCCACTGCCATCAACGATAAAGTAAAAAAGAACCCTCAGTCAGAACTTTTTCAGGAAGAGTGGTTGAACTTTATGCAAAAGAATCAGGGCTATGCTACCCAAAGTTCCTGGTACGAGACCCTTGGGGTTGGAAACAGGCAGGGGACAATTTATGCCCGTGATGCCAACGAAATTGTGCGACTGATAGGCTTCAAACCATATGAGGCATCGTTTAAAGTTGTGGTCATCTTTCAGGCGGAACGGCTGCATATTTCTGCCTCCAACAAACTTCTGAAAAGCTTTGAAGAACCACCCGATAATACGCTGATTATTCTCATTGCCGACCGTTACGAGTTGATACTTCCAACCGTTCGTTCCAGAGCACAGATAGTGAAGGTACCTAAATTGAAGGATGTTGAGATTGAGAACGCTTTGCTTGAGCAGTTTTCTGGAAAACTGACCGGTGAAAAAGCCCGGGAACTGGCTTCCTTATCACAGGGTAATTGGAATCTTGCCTTAGAACTCATAGAACAGGCCGATGAAAATGAATATAATTTTGTGAAATTTCGTGACTGGATGCGCCTCTGCTTTCGGGGAAACGATTATCTTGCCCTGCATGGACTGATACAGGAACTGTCTCGGCTGGGTCGTGAAAAGCAAAAGTACTTTCTGAAATATGGCTTGCAAGTGATACATAACAGCTTGTTGATTAATGGAAAACAGGAAGTACAGGTTGTAGTGCGTGCCAACGAGAAGGAATATCTGCAGAAGTTTGCCCCGTTTGTAAATGCTGCTAACCAAAAACAGATGTATGAGTTGCTAAACGAAGCAGTGTATCATGTGGAACGCAATGCTCATCCCGGGATTCTTTTTGCCGATTTGAGCTTTAAACTCTCAGCACTGATGATGATGGGAAAGAAGGCTATGCCGATGTAATTGATTGAAGAATGCTCGAAAACACTTAAAATGTGGGAAAATTATACTTGAAAGGAAGGAATTATTAGAAGCCCCTTTCAAGTATAATTTTCCTACTTTTGTACTTTCGAGAATTGAAGTTGCAGAAAATGGAAAATAATTTAGACAATAAAGACGAAAATAAAATTATAGTGGGTAACAGAGGATGTTGTGTTGTTGATGAACAGTCGGATGACTATTCTGTTAACCAACCGAGATGTTGTAAGTTAAGCTCTTTTAACTGGCTCTCAGGATATGAAGATCCCGGGCAGGAAGAACAGGAACAATTTGTTGAGGTGCGTTTCAAAAATGGACGTAAGGATTTCTTTTTATGTCCTTCGGGGTTGCACCTTAAAGAAAATGAGATTGTAACGGTGGAAACCAGCCCCGGCCACGATATTGGTATTGTGGCTTTAACCGGTGCATTAGTACAACAACAAATGAAACGGAAAAATTTCGATGCTTCAAAGTCGGAGAATAGAAAAGTGTATCGTCTCTCCAGGCTGAGCGACATTGAAAAATGGATGACTGCTGTTTCACAGGAAAAAGAAGCTTTGTATGGTACCCGTCGGATTGCCGCAGAACTTGGCCTTGACATGAAAGTAAATGATGTGGAGTATATGGGCGATAAAACCAAAGCTATTTTTTATTTTACCGCCAGCGAAAGAGTCGATTTCCGTCTGTTGATTCGCCGGCTGGCCGATGAATTTAAGGTTAGAGTTGAGATGCGCCAGATTGGGGTGCGTCAGGAGGCGGCCAAACTGGGTGGAATTGGCTCCTGTGGTCGTGAACTTTGTTGTGCTTCCCACATGTGCACTTTTAAAAGTGTCTCTACCAATTCGGCCAGAACGCAACAGCTGTCGCTGAATCCGCAAAAACTGGCCGGGCAGTGTGGAAAACTCAAATGTTGCCTGAATTATGAATTGGATGACTACCTCGATGCGTTGTCGGAATTTCCTGATAACAAAACGGTACTACGAACAAAAAAAGGGCCGGCCTACCATCAGAAAAGCGATATTTTTCAAAAGCTCATGTGGTTTGCTTATGCAGATGATGCCAACAGCATGATGGCCCTGCCGGTTGATAAAGTGAAAAAAGTTATCGGAATGAATCTGAAAAACAAGCTCCCTGCTGATTTGGAGGCTTTTGCCTTGCAAACAGAACAAAAATCTGCTGAACCGGTAAGCGGAGCGGATGACTTTGCTTCATACATTTAAATGTCAGAGTTCAGTTTTGTACTTGTTTTGATATTAGAATAATAAAACAATCAATTTTTCATTATTATTAATGTATGCTTTCGTTTCGTTTTAAAATATTAATCCCATTGCTTCTTGTGGCCATGCTTTTTCTGGCAGCTTGCAACAGAACCACTTTGTTTACTCAGGCTGTCAACTTCCACGACCTCTGGCCTAAAGATAAGGCTGCAAAATTCGTTGTCCCGGTGAAGGATACGCTTTCGCCATTTAATTTTTATATCAACATAAGGCATACCGGAAAATATCGTTACAGTAACCTTTATCTGTTTATGCAAACCCGATTTCCGAATGGAACTTATACAAGAGATACACTTGAAATTATACTGGCCAATGTACAGGGAAAATGGCTGGGCAAAGGCTGGGGCGAAATAAAAGAAGACCGTATTTTGCTTAAGCCTAAATTACGATTTCCTATGTCGGGAGATTATGAGTTTCTGATATGGCAGGCTATGCGCATTGATACACTTAAAGCCATTAGGAGTGTGGGGATTGACATTGAAAAAAATGATTGATGTTTTTTGAAAATAATAATACTTCATGGAAGTATGAAAAAGACGGGAAATATAATGAAAAAAAGGAAGTGGTTTAATTATATAACCAAGTTTTGGCTAATTTATTTGATTGGTTTTGGGCTGGTCATATTGTTTTTTTATGGTATTGTAACCGGGTTTTTCGGAAAGATGCCTACGTTTCAGCAGTTAGAGAACCCGAAGAGTAATCTGGCTTCCGAAGTTATCTCTTCCGATGGACATATTCTTGGAACCTATTTTATCGAAAACAGGTCTAATATAACTTATCGACAGGTTTCTCCTTACCTGATTAATGCTCTCATCGCTACGGAAGATGTCCGCTTCGAGGAACACTCCGGAATTGATCCGAGGGCTTTGCTGAGGGTGCTTTATGGTGTACTTACCGGAAAACACAAAGGCGGTGGAAGCACCATTACACAGCAGCTTGCAAAGAACCTTTTTCCACGGGGCAAACTGAATGAACTACAGCTTGTGGTACGCAAGTTTCAGGAGTGGGTTACTGCTGTGAAGCTGGAGCGTTATTACTCAAAAGAGGAGATTATCGCCATGTATCTGAATACTGTATTCTTCGGACATAATGCTTATGGAATAAAATCGGCTTCCAAAACCTTTTTTGACAAGCCACCCGATTCGCTCAACTTGCAGGAATCGGCTTTGCTGGCAGGAGTGGTAAACATGCCCACGCACTATAGCCCAATTTTGCATCCCAAAGCATCCTTAGAAAGGCGTAACCTCGTATTGTCGCAAATGTCTAAATATGGTTATATCACCAAAGCTGTTCGCGATTCGGTTCAGAAACTGCCCCTCGGTGTTGAGCATTACGGATTGTTAAATCACAATACCGGCGAAGCACGCTATTTCAGAGAGTATCTCAGGCGTGTTATGAACAAGTGGTGTGCTACCCATTTCAAATCCAACGGCAAACCTTACAACCTTTACAAAGATGGCTTGCGTATTTATACAACCATCGATACAAGAATACAACGCGATGCCGAAGATGCTGTACATGAGTATCTTGCAGGTTATCTGCAACCTGCGTTTTACGCACGCTGGAAGGGTCAGCCCCATGCGCCTTTTACCTTTCCGGGAGCCGGTACTCAGGAAATTCAAAACCAGATCAAAAAAATTATGGGCCAGGCTATGCGCCGTTCGGAGCGTTACCGCAAAATGAAAAAAGCCGGTGTTCCTCTCGACTCTATTAAAATGTCATTTGCAAAACCGGTACCTATGAAAGTCTTTTCATGGAATGGTATTGTAGATACGGTTATGACCCCCATGGATTCTTTGCTGTATTACAAGTATTTTCTGAATGCCGGTTTGATGTCCATGGAGCCGCAGACTGGTTATGTCAGAGCTTATGTAGGCGGAATCGACTATCGTTTTTTCAAATACGACCATGTTACACAGGCCAAACGTCAGGTGGGCTCAACTTTTAAACCATTCCTTTATACACTGGCTATGCAGGAAGGCGAATACAGCCCTTGCTACAAAGTACCTAACATCTCCTACAGCGTGAAAATGCCAAATGGAAAGTACTGGACGCCACACAATGCCGACTCACGTCGCATAGGGCAGGAAGTTACCCTAAAATGGGCACTGGCTAATTCGAACAACTGGATCTCCGCCTGGCTGATTAGTCGTTTTTCACCACAGGCGGTTATCCAGATGGCACACAAAATGGGAGTAACCTCTTACATCCCTCCGGTTCCATCCATTGCTCTTGGGACTCCAGACCTCTCTCTTTACGAAATGGTTGGCGCCATGAATACTTTCCCTGACAAGGGCGTTTACATCAAGCCTGTTTTCATTACAAAAATTGAAGATAAAAATGGCAATGTACTTTACCGCGCAGCACCGAAAAAAACCGAGGCTATGAGTGAAATAACCGCTTACAAAATGATTAAATTACTGGAAGGAGTTGTGGAAAGTGGAACGGGTATCCGGTTGCGTTACAGGTATGGATTTAATAATGCCGTGGCCGGTAAAACAGGTACGACACAAAACCAGTCGGATGGCTGGTTTATGGGCATAGTTCCCAAACTGACTACCGGTATTTGGGTAGGTGCCGAAGATCGTAGTGTCCATTTCAGAACGATTAAACTGGGACAAGGTGCAAATATGGCGCTTCCCATTTGGGCTATCTTTATGAAAAAAGTATATGCAGACCCCTCTCTCGGTATCCGCCTTTCGGATAATTTTGCTAAACCACTAAAAAATATTGATATAGAATTTGACTGTGGGAAATACGATAAAAAACATAAGGGGGCAAACCCGGACGCCACACAAACTGATCATTTTTAACGATTATTTTATCAAATGATAAAATTCCCAAGAATAGATGGTCTTATCAAGATTTTACCTAACTTTGTAAACTGACCGGGAGGGGATTAATTCCTGGCGTTTACTTGTATCGAAAATACTAAATATTACTGTTGCGAAAAGTGGATACTAATTTCTGTGCTGTGTTGATTGATAAGAAGTTCCAAATTTCCCTACCGGGGAAAAAAGTACTTTTGTCCATTTTATTCTTGTGGATTTTTACCTCATTTACATTTGGCAACCCTTACAATAAATATTCTGCCGATACGGCCAGATTCCATCAACTTTTGAACATATCAAAGATACATTCGCTGGATAGTGCCTTAATGCAGCTGGATAGCGCTGAAATACTGGCTCACACATTGAGATTAAACAGCCTTATTGCGGATGTCATTATCAGTCGGGGAAACTTGTTTTTTAGTCATAACTTACTCGTTAAAGCGGATTCAAGTTTTCAAAAAGCAAGAGTGATACTGGTTAGTCGTAAGAAAGATATCCGATACCTGCTGTTACTAAAGAAATTGGCTATTTCTAATTATTATCTGGGGCATAATCCGAAAGTATTAGACATTACACTGGAAGGTTTGGAGGTGGCCCGGAAATTAAATAACAGAATGTTTCAGGGTACTTTTAATAACATTTCGGGGATTGCTATGGATGGAATGGGCAACAGAGCCCGGGCACTAAAGTATTATCTGCGTGCACTTGAAATCTTTGAAACATTAAAAGATGAAGAGAAAATTGCTAGTGTGGAAACGAATATTGGTGTAATTTATGAGGAACAAAAAAACTTTGATGAGGCAGAGAAATATTATATGAAGGCTTTTCATGTTGCAATTAGAATTCATGATACTACACTAATGTCTGCATCTTATAATAACCTTGCTAATATATATTCTGCTCGTAAAAAATACAAGGAAGCGCTTGATTATACCTTTAAATCGCTGGCCTTAAGCAGGAAAAAAAATGACCTGTTCACGGTGGCAATGGATTTAAGTAATATCGGGGATGCCTATGAGAATTTAAAAAATGATTCCATGGCTTTTGATTATTACCAGCAGGCACTCAAATTGGCGCAGAAAATCCATAGTAACCAGACAATTAGTACCAGCCTTTTAAATATTGCTAAAATCTATGAAAATAAACTGGATATTCAGGAGGCTATAAGGTTTACTACAAAAAGTTGGAAACAGCTGAAAAACGGTGGGGATGTGAATAATGTGTTGGCATCTTTAAAACAACTACAACACCTGTATGCTGTAAGTGATGATTATAAAAACGCTTACCGTTTTATGTCCAGGTATATAGATATGCGTGATAGCATTTTCTCTGAACAAAATAATTCTCGGCTGGCCAAAGTGCAAATGGATTATAACCTAAAGGTAAAAGACCAGGCTTTTAAACTGGCGAGAGAAAAACAGAAAATAATTCAGGCGTATTTGATTATTGCCCTTTTTGCCCTGTTATTGGTTATTGTTGCTGCTGCTTTTTTTATCCGGTTGCGGGTTGTGAGAAATCGTGCATTGAAAAACAGAATATCTTTTGCTGATAACCTGCTTGAATACTCGGAGAGTTTTGTCTTGATGTTGGATAGTAATCTTAGTATTTCGTACCTGAGCCCATCCTATCAAAGAACCTTTGGCCATTACTTGAAGGATGGTACGGGAAGGAGCCCTTTGGATTTTATTCATCCTGATGAGGTGGAAACCGTAAAAAAAATACTGCAACAACTTTCTCGGGGAGAAAAGAAAAGAGTTGAGTTCTATTTCCGGTTGAAAAAAAGTACCGGAGAGTATCGGTATATGCAGGGTGTTTTTAATAATCACCTTGACAACCCCGATTTAAAAGCTTTTATACTTAATTTTTGGGATATCACAGAGTTACGCAAAACACAGCAGGCTATTTCGGAAAGCGAGAAAAAATACTATGATATTTTCAATGCCTTTCCGGATATCTATTTCAGAATTGACATGAAAGGTATCATTACGGAAATCAGTCCTTCGGTGAGTTCAATTGCCGGCTTTGACCGTTATGAAGTCGTTGATAACTCTATTTTTGATTTTGTAGAGCTGGATATGGACTGGGAAAAAGCCCGCAAAATTTTGTACAGACTGAAACATGTTAAGGACTTTAGCCTGACCCTTCGTACAAAAAACGGAATAAAAACCTATTGTTCTCTTAATGTGTTTGATGTAAAAAATCAACAGGGAGAGGTTATTGGGTTTGAAGGCGTACTTCGTGATATTTCCGGCCGCGTAGTGGCAGAGAAACAGTTGCAACAGTCGGAGCGTGAGCTGAAAGAGGCCAATGACTCGAAAGACAAAATACTTTCTATAATCGGACATGACCTGATGGGGCCAATAGGTACCCAGAAATCCATTCTCGACATGGTAATTGATGATGTGGAAGATTTCTCGAGAGAAGAAATTTTGCGGTTGTTGCAGAGTATGAAACCTTCGCTCGATGCCACTTTTACCATGATAGAAAATCTGCTCTCGTGGGCAAGGATTATGCGGCGTAGTATTAAACCCATTTTAAAACAAAACAATCTCTTTATTATTGTTGAGCGATCTTTTGATTTGCTGAATCAACAGGCAGAACAGAAAAAGATAAAGTTGGTTTATTCCGTAGATAAGGAAGTTCTTGCTGTCTTTGATAAGAACCTGATAGAGATTGTGATACGGAATCTGCTTTCCAATGCTATTAAATTTTCCAACCCCGGTGGTGAGATACTTGTTGAAGCCGTTAAAAAGGGAAATGAAGTGGAAGTGAGTATTTCGGATCAGGGGATGATTCTGAGCGAAGAGGATATTCAAAAAATACTGAAAGAAAAAGAGAAAATGGAGTCGCGGCTGGGTACACAAAAAGAAAAAGGTACCGGACTGGGACTGATCGTGGTGAAAGAATTTATCCGGCACAACAAAGGAAAACTATTTATCAAAAGTCATCCAGACAAGGGAACCACCTTCTCCTTCGTGTTGCCGGCAGTGTAAATTTTAGTACTGTTCAATATCCTACTTTCCCTCGTTTTCCCTATTTTTGTGGCTAACAATAATAATCTTCTTCTCAGAAATTATTCATTGACAAATAATAGGTTTAGAGCACACTCAGTATGAAATATCCCATGGTTGACCTGAAAGGTCAGTATAACAAGATAAAGCCCCAAATAGATGCGGCTATCCGCGAAGTGATAGACAATACGACTTTTATCAACGGCCCTGCCGTGAAACGTTTTCAGAAGCATCTTGCAGAATATTTGCAGGCGAAACATGTGATAACCTGTGGTAACGGAACCGATGCCCTGCAACTGGCTCTTATGGCGCTCAATCTACAACCTGGCGACGAGGTGATTACTACCTCTTTTACCTTTATTGCTACTGCCGAAGTCATTGCTCTGCTGAAACTGACCCCCGTGTTGGTGGATGTCCTCCCGGATACTTACAACATTGATCCTGAAGCGGTAAAAAAAGCCATTACATCACGTACGAAAGTTATTATTCCGGTACATTTGTTTGGACAGACTGCCGATATGCAACGTATCATGGAAATTGCGAATGAAAACAATCTGTTTGTTGTGGAAGATACCGCGCAGGCTTTGGGCGCTGATTTTACAAACCCTGAAAATGGCAAGATTCAAAAAGCCGGCACCATTGGCACCATCGGTTGTACCTCTTTTTTTCCTTCGAAAAATCTAGGTGCTTTTGGGGATGGCGGTGCAATTTTTACCAATGATGATACACTTGCCGAGAGGCTGCGTATGCTGGCCAATCATGGCATGAAAGTTAGGTATCACCATGATTATGTTGGCGTTAACTCTCGTCTTGATACATTACAGGCTGCTATCCTGGATGTCAAGCTGGCATATCTGGATGAATATGCTGCTTCCCGCCAAAAAGCAGCAGCTTTTTATAATGAGGCTTTGAGCGGTTGCGAAAAAATAACTACGCCGGTCACGGCATCATTCACTACACACGTCTTTCACCAATACACGATGGTGTTGCGTGATGTTGACCGTAAAGCACTGATGGATTATCTTGCCAAACATGATATTGCTTCGGCAGTTTATTATCCGGTACCTTTGCATTTGCAAAAAGCTTATCGCGACGATCGTTATGGCGAAGGTGATTTCCCGGTAACGGAAGCACTGAGCCAATCGGTAATGTCGTTGCCTGTCCATACGGAGCTGACGCCGGAAATCCAGAAAGTGATTGCCGGGACGGTTTTAGAATTTATGAACAAAAACAAATAACCATGAACAAAGAATATTTTGCCCACGAAACTGCTGTTATTGACGAAGGTTGCGAAATTGGGAGAGGAACTAAAATCTGGCATTTCTCGCACCTTATGGGCGGTTGCAAGCTTGGAGAAAATTGTAATATAGGCCAGAACGTTGTGGTATCTCCGGATGTGGTGCTTGGAAAAAATGTAAAAGTGCAGAACAATGTTTCCATTTATACTGGCGTTATCTGCGAAGATGATGTTTTCCTCGGCCCTTCTATGGTTTTTACCAATGTAATTAACCCGCGGAGCAACGTGAACCGACGCGGACAATATACTGAAACCATTGTCCGTAGGGGCGTTTCCATTGGCGCTAATGCTACCATTGTTTGTGGACACAATATTGGAGAATTTGCTTTTATCGGTGCCGGTGCGGTGGTAACCAAAGAGGTACTGCCTTACGCGCTGGTTGTGGGAAATCCGGCAAGGCAAATTGGCTGGATGAGCGAGTATGGCCATCGCCTTGAGTTTGACCAAAATAATGTTGCCGAATGTCCTGAAAGCCATGAGAAATATACGATGGAAAATGGCAAAGTGAGAAAATTATAATCCCGGTTTGGGAAAGAGAAAAAACAATACTTAAAGTTGCTTATTTTTACTCCTCATTTTAAATGATTAAACTATGAAAATTCTTGTTACGGGCGGAACCGGGTATATCGGCTCTCATACGGTTGTTGAGCTACAAAACAAAGGTTTTGAAGTGCTTGTTGTGGACAACCTTTCCAATTCGAGCGCTGAAATTATAGATAAAATTGAAAAAATAACCGGTATCAGGCCTGTTTTGGAGGTGTTTGACCTCGGCGATCGTGAGAAAACCGCTGACTTTTTCAAAAGAAACGCTGATATCATGGGCGTAATTCATTTTGCCGCTTTTAAGGCTGTGGGCGAATCGGTTCAAAAACCGCTGATGTATTATCGTAACAACCTTGTCTCGCTGATGAATATTCTGGAAAGTATGAAGGAAACCGGTGTTCAGAATTTTGTTTTTTCCTCTTCGTGCACGGTTTATGGTCAGCCCGATACGCTTCCCGTATCTGAAAAAGCACCCATCAAGAAAGCAGAATCACCTTATGGCAACACAAAACAAATTTCGGAAGATATTATTCAGGATACTATCCGGGAATCTGATATTCATGGTATTGCCCTGCGTTATTTTAATCCTATCGGAGCCCACGAAACGGCTTTGATAGGAGAGTTACCGCTGGGAGTTCCCAGCAATCTGGTTCCGTTCATCACCCAGACAGCCATTGGTATCCGCGACCAGCTGAAAGTCTTCGGTAATGATTATCCGACTCCTGATGGCACGCCTATTCGTGATTATATTCATGTGGTAGATCTGGCCAAAGCACATGTGGTAGCTGTGAACCGTATGATTCAAAATAAGATGAAAAAAGTCTTTGAAGTTTTTAACCTCGGGACGGGAAAAGGCTATTCTGTACTGGAAGTGATTAAATCTTTTGAAAAAGTTTCAGGCCTGAGACTTAATTATAAAATTGTAGGCCGGCGTGAAGGCGACATCATCCAGGTGTGGGCAGATCCTTCATTTTCCAATAAAGAATTGGGCTGGAAAGCTGAAAAAGGGCTGGACGAAATGGTGACCACCGCATGGAAATGGGAACAGGCTTACCGTGCTGAAAATAAATAGTTTGCTAAAATATTAATAAAGAATAGAATGAAAAAAATATTGATTACTGGTGGTGCAGGCTTCATAGGCTCACATGTAGTGCGGCTGTTTGTTAATAAATATCCGGAATATGAAATTTATAACCTCGACAAGCTGACTTATGCTGGAAACCTTGAGAATCTGAGCGACGTGACGAAAAAAGCCAATTACCATTTTGTGCTGGGTGACATCACAGATGACAAATTTATTCAAGCGTTGTTTTTGAAAGAGCAATTTGATGGCGTTATTCACCTCGCTGCCGAGTCGCATGTGGACAGATCTATCACACATCCAAACGAATTTGTTATGACCAATGTGGTGGGGACGGTTAACCTGTTGAACGCGGCCAAAGCTATCTGGAAAGATCATTTCGAAGGAAAGCGTTTTTACCATGTGTCAACTGATGAGGTTTACGGTGCATTGGGCAACGAAGGTTATTTCACGGAAGAAACCCGCTATGACCCGCATAGTCCGTATTCTGCATCCAAGGCCAGCTCCGACCATTTTGTAAGAGCTTACCATGATACGTACGGTTTGCCGATTATCATTTCCAATTGCTCCAATAACTACGGCCCGAACCAGTTTCCCGAAAAGCTCATCCCGTTGTTTATCAATAATATCAGGCATAATAAACCCTTGCCGGTTTACGGAAAAGGCGTCAATGTTCGCGACTGGCTGTACGTGGTTGACCATGCTGTTGCCATCGATGTTATTTACCACAATGGCCCCACTGGCAAGACGTTTAATATTGGAGGAAACAATGAATGGCGTAATATTGATTTGATAAAGGTACTTTGTAAAGTGGTTGATAAAAAACTGGGGCGTGAGCCGGGTGTTTCGGAGAAACTTATTACCTACGTTACTGACCGTGCCGGCCATGATTTGCGCTATGCCATCGACTCCTCCAAACTTCAACGCGAGTTGGGCTGGAAACCCAGCTTACAGTTTGAAGAGGGGATTGAGAAAACGGTGGACTGGTACCTCAACAACCAGCAATGGCTCGACAATGTTACCTCCGGAAATTACCAAAATTATTATGAAGAAATGTATGGTAACCGGTAAATTTCCAGGTTTTCATTTTGCTCATTATTCTTTTAATAGAGGGGGTAGGCAAGAAAAGCAACTAAAGAACTGAAATACAATAAATAATAATGAAATAAACGGAGCCAAGAATTTTTTCGGAAACATTTGAAAAATTCAAAAAATATTCCGTTCTTTGCACTCCATTTTTTGAACACGATAAAAAGCACAACCATGTCAAGAATTTGCCAGATAACAGGAAAAAAAGTGATCACCGGAAACAATGTTTCTCACTCACATATTAAGACCAAAAGAAAATTTCATCCGAACCTTCAAACCAAACGGTTTTATATTCCTGAAACCGATAAATGGGTTACCCTGATGGTTTCGGCTGCCGGAATCAGAACCATTAATAAAAAAGGTATTTTCAATGCTTTGAAAGAAGCCGAAGAAAAAGGTTTTTATAAAGCCTGAGTGAAGAAATGATATAAAAAAAAGCTGTCGGCATTGCCGACAGCTTTTTTTGTATCTGCGTTTTTTCTTATATCGAACTCAGGTTAATAAGATTCGTGAAGAATATCCTCCACCTTTTTCTCTAAGCTTTCGAAAACCTCTTTTTCGTCACCCTCTGCCCGGATAGAAAAATATTTCCCCTGGTTCTTGTAATATTCAATCACCGGGTTGGTCTTTTCTTTGTATTGCTCCAGGCGGTTTACAATCAGTTCGGCATTGGCATCGTAAGGCCGGGCTTTTTCCGTGCGGCCACGTGCAGAGAGCCTTTTTATTGCCTCCAGGGTCGGAATTTTCATATCAATCATAGCTGAAACAGACATGTTTACCCGCTGGAGCAGACCATCCATGATGTAAGCCTGAATAAGTGTCCGTGGGAAACCTTTAAAAGTAAAGCCTTTGGCATTCGGATTTTCATTGATTTTACGTTCGATAAGCTGGATAGGGATTTCATCCGGCACAATCTCTCCCTTGTCCATATATGGTTTGGCCAGTCTCCCTATTTCCGTGCCGTCTTTAATCTCCTGACGCATCATCTTCCCGGTGGAGATATAGACCAGTCCAAACTCTTTGGCCAGCAAGTTGCCCTGGGTTCCTTTTCCGGCACCCGGTTTTCCCAACAATACAATGTTCGTTTGCGAAACCGATTTCGTCTGCTCAACAACTTTTACGATATTTTCAAAGATTTCATCAATATCTCCCACGCCATTCAAAGGATAATATTTATGTTTTTTGGCGTAAAAATCGGCCACAGGTTTTGTTTTATTTTCGTATTCTTTCAGCCTGGTTTTAATAACTTCTAGATTATCATCAGCTCGGCCTGAAACCTTAGCGCGTAGTAATAGTCTTCCAATTAGTTCCTTTTCAGGAACTTCCAGGCTAATCATGCAGTTTAGCGAGGTGTTAAGTTTTAGCATAAGGCCTTCCAGCACGTAAGCCTGAACGGTTGTCCGTGGAAAGCCATCAAACAGAATCCCTTTTGACCCCGGATTTGTATTGATTTTTTTCTCAATGAGCTGGATGATTAGTTCGTCATTCACCAGACCGCCCTGTTCGATAATCGATTTTGCTTTCATTCCCAAATCAGAGCCTTCCACAATTTCCGACCGCAGCATATCTCCGGTGGAAATGTAGGTCAGGTTGTACTTTTCAAGCAGTTTTTTTGACTGTGTGCCTTTACCCGCTCCGGGAGGGCCAAAAAGTGCAATATTTAACATGTTTTTTAGGTTTAAGGTTATTGAACGATTTTGTAAATATCTTTCAGGTTGCGGGCCTGGCCATTGTAATCAAGGCCATAGCCGATGATAAAGTCATTGGGTATTTCCAGCCCGATGTAATCAATTTTAAAATGCTTTTGGTACGAATTGGGTTTAAAAAGAAGCGTGGCGATACGCAGCTCTTTGATTTTCTTATCATCCAGGTATTCCAGTACTTTCTCCATGCTGATACCCGTGTCCACAATGTCCTCCACCAAAACTACCGTGCGTCCTTCAACGGATTCATTAAGCCCTAAAAGTTGTCGCACATTACCGGTGGACTGCGTTCCCGAGTAGGATACAAATTTGATAAACGAAATCTCTGCCGGGAAATGCAACTTCTTAAACAGGTCGCCTGCAAACATAAAAGCGCCATTTAGAATTACGAGAAACAGGGGGTTTTTATCGGCCAAATCACGTTCTAAGTCAACAACCATTTTTTCGATGGAGGCGTCTATTTTTTCATGGGAGATGTACGGTTCAAAAACCTTGTCGAGTACTTTAATTGTTGCCATTGTAAACAATAAATTTATAATAGCTCACAAAGATAATATTTCACGGTTATTTTTGGCTTTTTCTTGTGAAAAATATTTTTTGGGCAGCTTTCCTACTCCACTTCATGCGTGAACGCATGAAGTGGAGTATTCAAATTAAAATATCGACAACCGGGACAGATATTTTCAATTGCCCCTATTTGGGAAATCCTTACTTTTGTAAAAAAACAGAAAGCTAATGAAACCACGTGTCAGTATTATTATGGGAAGTACTTCCGATTTGAAAATTATGGAAAAAGCAGCCCTGTTTCTTGACGGGATGAAAATTCCTTTTGAGATGCATGCTCTCTCGGCGCACCGTACACCGGAAGCTGTGGAAGACTTTGCCAAAAATGCAGAAGAGAGAGGTCTGCAAGTAATCATTGCCGGTGCCGGGATGGCTGCCCATCTGCCCGGTGTTATTGCTGCCTCCACATCCCTGCCTGTTATCGGTGTTCCCATTAGCGCCACACTTGACGGTATGGACGCCCTGCTCGCTATCGTTCAAATGCCTCCCGGCATTCCCGTGGCAACGGTGGGCATCAACAATGCGCTCAATGCCGCCATCCTTGCTGCACAAATGCTTGCGGTGGGAGACGAAACTGTCAGGGTAAAGCTCAAAGCTTATAAAACCGGCCTCAAACAGAAAATAGAAAAAGCCAATGCGGAACTTAAAATGCTGAAGTACAGTTTTAAAACTAATTAAACAGGTTTACTGGAAAACATCAATTATTTCGTCACAATCCCTTAAGGTAAATTACCCCTTTCGGGGACTTGATATCAAGTAGGGTTAAAATCTAAAACCGATGTTCGATATTCAAAAGATAAATGGACAAACAACGCTCTCCTGTGAATAAAATCATGGTTAATTTATAGTCGTTCCGATAGAACCTGGTTTTCATCCGGTATAAATATTCTTTGGCACTTCATACTATAAGCATCTCATCTCCTTCCATAGAATATTTTACCTTTGTCACCTAATTATTAAGAGATGATAAAGGAACGTTTGAAAGGGAAAATTACTCCCGTTCGCGTGGGTGTTACCCACGGTGATTTTAACGGGATAAGCTACGAGGTAATGATTAAGGCTCTGATGGATAGTCGTCTGTATGAGCTTTTCACCCCGATTATTTATGGGCTGCCGCGTGTGATAGGCTTCCATCGCAAGCACATGCATCTTTCCGACTTTAACTATAACGTTATTGCCAATATCTCAAAGTTAACTACCAAAAAGCTGAATATTCGCAGTATCAGTGATGAAGAGGTAAATATTGAGTTTGGGAAATCTACCCGTCTGGCAGGCGATTATGCTTTTCAGGCTTTGGAAGCAGCGGTGAAAGATTTGCGGGATAAAAAAATAGATATTCTGGTAACAGCGCCCATAAACAAAGAAAATATCCATTCAGAGAAATTTGCTTTCCAGGGGCATACCGAATATCTGACACAGCGATTTGGTGTTGAAAACTCGTTGATGCTCATGGTTTCCGATAAGTTAAAAGTGGGCACGGTTACCAACCATATTCCTATTAGTGAGGTGGCTGGCACCATTACCGAAGAGCTCATCCTTACCAAGTTGGCTATTCTGAACGACTCGTTGAAAAAGGATTTTCTGATAGAAAGACCAAAGATTGCCGTGTTGGGATTAAATCCTCATGCAAGTGACAAAGGACTTATTGGCATCGAAGATGAATCGATAATACAGACTGCTTTAAATAAAGCAAAAGACCAGGGAACGCTTGCTTTCGGGCCTTTTCCGGCCGATGGTTTATTTGGTTCGGGAAACTACACAAAATACGATGCTATTTTGGCCATGTATCACGACCAGGGAATGATTCCTTTTAAGCTGATAGCTCTGGACAGTGGTGTGAATTTTACGGCTGGTTTGCCCATTGTGCGGACTTCACCCGACCACGGAACGGCCTACAACATTGCCGGCGAAAATGTGGCTTCTCCGGTTTCCATGAGGCAGGCTGTATATCTGGGATTAGACATTTACAAAAACCGGCAAAAGTGGCAGACTATGAACGCGAATCCTCTATCTGAACACTGATATGCTGCACAAACAATATTCCGGAGAAGAACTGACCGAAATAATGAAAGCACAGTTGCTTTCGCCTGATGGCGTATCTATTGTTGTAGAAGATATACTCATCGACAGCCGCAAGTTTATCCGTTCAGCCAAAACGCTTTTCTTTGCGCTGAAAGGGGTCAGAAACGATGGTCACAAATATATACGCGACCTCTACCGGAAAGGTATCCGCTATTTTGTCATCTCTGACAGCAGTTTTTCCCGATCAGGATTGGAAAAAGCTTCTTTCTTTGAAGTTCCTAATACGCTGAAAGCTATGCAACAACTTGCAGCTCATCATCGTAGTATGTTTGATATTCCGGTGATTGGTGTTACAGGAAGCAATGGCAAAACGATTGTAAAAGAGTGGCTTTTCCAGCTGATGAGTCCCGATAAAAAAATTGTCCGCAGCCCCAAGAGTTACAATTCACAAATCGGGGTTCCGCTCTCCGTGTGGCAAATAAACCGCCAGCACGAACTGGCTATTTTCGAAGCCGGTATCTCCCGCCCCATCGAAATGGAACACCTGCAAATGATAATTCAGCCCACTTTGGGTATTTTTACCAACATCGGAGAAGCCCACAGCGAGGGATTTATCAGCCTTGCACAAAAAGTTGGAGAAAAACTGAAACTCTTTACTCGTGTTAACACCCTTATTTATAATAATGATCAAAAAGAACTTCTTGGGCTAATCATCCGTACCGGTATTCTGGAAAACCTCAACACTTTCACCTGGGGTAGGGACGACAATAGTGACCTGCGCATTATCGAAAGGCTGACAGCGGAAACTTCAACAACAATACACGCAGTTTATCAGGATAAAAAAGTCTCCATTGAGATTCCATTCACCGATGCTGCTTCCATTGAAAATGCTATCCACTGCTGGGCAGCCATGCTGGTAGTTGGATATGACAGTGAAATTATCAGCCAACGTATGCCAGTGTTGACTCCTATTGCCATGCGCCTCGAACAGAAAGAGGGGATTAATAATTGCACCATTATCAACGATGCCTATAACTCCGATTTTAATTCTCTTACGATTGCTTTAGACTTTATGAGACAGCAAAACCAGCATCGTGAGAAAATGGTTGTTCTTTCGGATATTTTACAAAGCGGCCGTAGTGAATTGGAACTGTATGCGGATGTGGCAGGTTTGTTGAAACAAAAAGGGGTAACGCGACTGATTGGCATCGGACCGGCTATTTCGCGACATGCAGATTTATTTGAAATAGAAAAAGATTTCTTTCCGACTACCCGCGATTTTACTTCTGGTTTTTCAATGGCTTCCCTCCGCAACCAGACTATCCTGCTGAAAGGTGCCCGGGTTTTTGAGTTTGAGCGTATCAACCGTCTTCTGCAACAAAAAGTACACGAAACGGTTTTTGAGATTAACCTGAGTGCTCTGGTGGAAAACCTCAATTTTTTCCGTTCCAGGTTAAAGCCTGAAACAAAAGTGATGGCTATGGTGAAAGCTTTTTCGTATGGTAGCGGAAGTTTCGAGATCGCCAATATTTTACAGTTTCATCAAGTAGATTATCTCGCTGTTGCTTACGTGGATGAAGGGGTAGAGCTACGCAATGCAGGTATCGGATTGCCTGTTATGGTGATGAATCCTGAGGAATATACTTTCGATTTGATGATTAAATATCATCTTGAGCCGGAGATCTTCAGCTTTCGTGCTTTGAAAATGCTCGAAAAAGCTATTAAAAGAAATGCCTTACCTCAAAATAAACCTGTAAAAGTTCATCTGAAGCTGGAAACAGGTATGCACCGGCTTGGTTTTCAGGAAGAGGAGCTGGATGATTTGATTACCCGTTTAAAATCTAACCCTCTGATTTATGTGCAGTCTGTCTTCTCGCATCTAGTGGGCAGCAACAATCCTTCGCTGGACGATTTCACTCATACGCAGATTGCCCGGCTTAAACAAATGGTACAAAAGTTAAAAGAGGGATTGGAACAGCCTTTTATGGTGCATTTGCTCAATTCTGCCGGCATCAGCCGCTTTCCGGAGGCTCAGTTTGATATGGTACGCCTCGGCATTGGCCTGTATGGCATTTCGTCGCATAAAGAAACTGCTGAACGTCTCCGGCATGTTACCAGCCTGCGTACTGAAATTACTCAAATAAAAGTGGTTAAAGCCGGGGAATCGGTAGGCTATAACCGGAGTTTTGTTGCTGAAAAAGAATACCATATTGCCACCGTCTCTGTGGGGTATGCCGACGGGCTGTTACGTGTGTTGGGGAACGGTAATTTCTCCTTTTGGATTGACGGGAAACCGGCACCCATTGTAGGTGATATATGTATGGATATGTGCATGATAGACGTTACGAATTTGGATGTAAAAGAGGGTGATGCGGTATTTGTTTTTAACGCCGAACATCCGGTGACAGAGTTGGCTTTCGCCGCCAAAACCATCCCCTACGAAGTGCTCAGCCGTATCTCACGAAGAGTGAAAAGGGTGTATTTTCATGAGTAGCGAAGATCCCCATTGATTTATTTTGGTAATTCTTTTTTTATGATACTTTTGTGTAACATGTTATTGATATTCTAAAAAGAGATATGCTGCATACTGAAAAAACACGAGATAACTACAATTTTTTAATCTACATAATTCCTGCCCTGTATCTACTGCTGGGCTTTTATTTCCGACAGGTTTTTGGTGATTTATCGTTAAGATCCGTTGATCCCGAATACATTCACTTTATCAGCGCACTTTGTGTCTCTACCGGAAAATTTAGCCAGGCCAATATCGACCAACCAGCTTCTGTACTCCAACTTTTACTTGCCGTGGTTTTCAGAGTTGTTTACTTTTTCAGAGGAAACGGCTTGCCTTACTTTCAGGATGTTATCAGCCATTCTGATTTATATCTTTCTGTTGGAAATCTGGTCATCACGACAATTATTGCAGTATCCCTGCTGTGGGCAGGAAAAGCCGTTAAAAACATTACGCATAATTTTATTTATGCTTTGGCAATACAAACTTCCCCTTTTCTTCTTAACATTTGGTACGACTTAACCGGACGAGTATATTCCGAATTGCTTTTCATTGTCCCTGTATTAATTCTTCAGGTAATGCTGCTACGCGAAATCTATCCTCAAAATGAGAATTATAAACCACGAATATTTCTCTATGGGTTTGCTGTTGCCTTGGGAATGTCACTGAAGATGACTTTTTTACCTTTTTTATTTCTTCCTTTATTCCTGATAAAAAGTATCAGAGATAAACTGAAATACCTGTTTTACACCATTATCTTCTTTTTTCTTATTTCTCTTCCGGTGGCCTTTCAATTGAATAAATTCCGACATTGGATGTTCAGTATTTTTGTTCACAGCGGCACTTATGAGGGCGGCACAAAAAATATTATTGACACCAGATTATTTGTGAAGAACTTTAAAACGCTGGTCTCTTCCGAACATGATTTCTTTTATGCCTTCATTTTTCTTATTCTCATTATCCTGGCGTTCGTCATCAACAAAAGGTCGAAACAGGTTCTTACCCGCATAGGCCTGGGATTGACGCTTGTATTTTTGGGGTTTATTTTCATTATCAGCAAACAATATGAGGTAAGATATTTTATTCCGGTACTGCTATTCTTCCCTTTTTTGCTGATCCTGAATAAAGAGATTATTGAATCATTCATCAGCAGTAAGACAGTAAATGTTGCGTTGAGTATTATTATCGTTGTAATCATCGGGTTTAAACTAAAGCAGGAAGTTCCATACATGCGTGTTGTTTCTGAAAGTGTTGGCCGGCAGATGGCTGCCAGAATGGAAACAAGGGATGTGGTCAACACACTAAAGAAAGGCAGTTATAAAATAATTGTCAGCCAGGATTACGGATGCCCGTTCCATGAATATGCCATTATGTATAGTTTTGCCATGGGAGGGAAGAGCTGGCCCGGTTATAAAGAGAAGTTGAATAAACTTTATCCTGATACCTATCAGTATTTTACATGGGATAATACCATAAAATACTGGGGAAAGGATTTTAATCCCAATGAGATTATTGCTTCGGGAAAACCTGTCTATCTCTATCTTCAAAAAGACAAAAAGGAGCTTTACAACCGCACAATCCATAAACTATTTAAAAGTTACAAGGGCTTTGCAGTGAAGAAGAGGTTAATTTTTAAGAATCCTCAAAATGGGGAAGCAATCTTACAATTATATTTTTCAAAGGCAAAACAACAAGTTTCGAGTCGTTGAATGCTGGCCGTATAGACTTTTGTTCGGGTTTTGAAAAGGTCTCTTCAAGAAAAATAAAAAAACAAAGATGAACATTCGTTATGTAAAATACATTCTTCCTGAGCTTGTCATTATTTTGGTTTTCGTCCTGTTGATTCAAACAAATTTGGCAAAAGTCGATGTGGTCATCAAAGCAGATGCCATAGGTTATTATGATTACTTACCCTCTCTTTTCATTCACCATGATTTGGTAAGAAGAAGCAAGCCTGTAGAAACGAATCCTAAACTTTACGAACGTATTGATAAAGAGGGTGTTTATGTAAATTATAAAGGATTTAAAGTTGATAAATACCCCGTAGGAACGGCTCTCCTGCAATGGCCTTTTTTTTATGTTACTTATCTGCCACACCGCATAGCGGTCATCCTGCCGACGGGTACCAAAAGCCTTTTCAGCGAGCAGTATGGGTTGCTACCCTTTTTTATCTTTTTCTTGCTATTTTATTTTTACGAAAATTACTGGAGTTATACGATATTAAAAGGTCTGTTATCATTATTTCACAAGTCTTAATGACTTTTGCAACCGGCGTAACCAACTACGCCAATTATGATGCCGGATTCAGTCATGTTTACTCTCTTTTTGCCATAACCGCCTTTTTTTATTTTAGCCGTTATTTTTTTCTGAAAAAGAGGTCTAAAGACTTTATTTTAGCTGCTGTCTTTTTGGGATTGATTCTCCTGTTGCGGCAAATCAATATTTTGGTTTTATTTTTTATTCCTTTTCTGGCAGGCTCGTATGAAAATTTAAAAATCGGATTTCTTTACCTGAAGAAACATACCGGAATTTTGTTGACAGGATTTCTTCTTACCGCTTCTCTATTTTCCATCCAGTGCCTGGTTTGGTATTTGCAAACAGGCCGTTTTTTGCTCTATTCTTATCAGGGCGAAGGCTTTCATTTTCTTCATCCGCAATTCATAAATATTTTATTTAGTTATCGCAAAGGGCTGTTCGTCTATACGCCGATTTTGTTTTTATCACTAACAGGCCTTATCAGGATGACTTTTCAGCGAAAATACTATCAGGCCATTACATGGTTACTTTTCTTTTTACTCATCACATACCTGTTTTCATCCTGGCACTCCTGGGACTATGGAGCAAGTTATGGCTCACGTGTTTTTATTGATTATTACAGTATATTTTTTATCCTTTTTGCCATTCTGCTCAACGAAAGTTCTGTCGTTTTAAAAACCATTATCCTTCTTTTTTCGATACTGACTATTCCCGTCAACCTGATACAGACTTATCAATACAAAGCGTATATTTTGCATTGGACTGACATGAACAAAGAAAAATATTGGGAAGTGTTTTTGAAAACAGAAAAACGTTACCAGGGACTTTTATGGAAAACGAATCTTGATTTTCATCAATTTTCCATTATAAAGAAAGTTGCTTTAGGCAATATAACCAGTTCTCCCAAAAACGGTTTTGAGCTTATTTATCAGGCCAAAAGCAAATCCATACCTGATTTTGATCGGGTATGTCTTATCCGTATAAGTTTTGACAACCGCTTTTTGGCAAATAACAACGCAAAAATTATCGTTAGTATCCGGGATGCTGTTTCGGGCAAAACAAATTACTGGTACGATCCGTATCTCATCCATTTTGCCCAAAAGCAGCTCGGCCAATGGCAGAAAGGTTTTTACAATTATACTTTTAAACCGATGACCGATGACAGAAAAAAGATTATTACCGTGAAACTCTTTTCAGAAAAACCTCGTAAAAATGTTTTAAAAGATTTTCAAATCAATTTCCTGACCCACCGGTAACTTCGAATCAATTTTTACGTTTTTAATTTGTTACTTTTGTTTTTTTTAACTCAGTATCATTAAATATGCCGCAAACATTATCAGTAATCATCCCCGCTTTCAACGAAGCTGATACCATCAAAATTATTCTGGAAAAAATAATTTCTGTTCAACTGATCCATAATATACAGAAAGAGATCATTGTGGTGGATGATGCGTCAAAAGATGCTACCGCCGGACAAGTGAACGTCTTTATGAAAAGTCATTCGAAGGAAAATATTAAAATCGTCAGGCAGGATATTAATCAGGGAAAAGGAGCGGCCATTCATCGCGGCATTGCTGAAGCTACCGGTGATTTTATTGTTATTCAGGATGCAGATACCGAATACAATCCGGTGGAATATAATGTGTTGTTGCAGCCGGTGCTGGATGGCTTTGCGGATGTGGTTTACGGTTCGCGCTTTATGGGTGGCGACCCGCACCGGATTTTATTCTTCTGGCATTCCATCGGGAACAAATTGCTCACAACCCTCTCCAATATGTTCACTAACCTAAATCTTACCGATATGGAAACGGGCTACAAACTTTTTCGTGCTGACATTCTCAAGTCGTTGCTGCTGAAAGAGAACCGTTTTGGTTTTGAACCTGAAGTAACGGCAAAAATTTCCAGAATTCCCAAAGTTAGAATTTATGAAGTGGGCATCTCTTACTATGGCAGGACATATGAGGAAGGGAAAAAAATCGTCTGGCACGACGGTTTCCATGCTATTTATTGTGTGTTGAAATATAATATCTTCGACAGAAGAGCTTTTAAATAGTCCAGGATAGCCAAACAAAAGAGAAGTCCTCGTTTCCTGTCCTGTTAATTTGAAGATGGAAATATTGGAGATGAAAAAAGAAATATGATGAGGTACACCCATAAAAAAGAATTAACACTGGTCTTGTCGCTGCTGGCGGTTTTCCTTTTAGTGTCTGTTGTGATTATTCTTAATACGGAAAATAGTTTTGGTGGGAGCGACCCGTTTTCTCATTTTAGGATAGCACGATGGAGTTGGAAATACCACAGGTTGTTTTTTGACAGCTGGGGGAAACCGGTTTATACTATTTTGGTATCGCCTTTTGCTCAGCTGGGGATGAATTTTGCCCGCCTGTACAACGTGCTGATGGGATTGCTTACCGCTTTTTTTGCCTGGAAACTGACACGCGAACTCAAACTTAACAATAGCTGGATGGTGGTGTTGCTCGTGTTGTTCACTCCGATTTATTTCAGCCTCATGTTTGCCGCACTTACCGAAGTTACTTTCAGCATGCTGCTAATGCTTTCGTTGCTGCTTTTCTTTCAGCGAAAATACTTTTGGTCAGCCGTGGTCATCTCATTTTTGCCTTTGGTAAGAACCGAAGGTATTGTGCTTATTCCGGTTTTGCTGTTGGCGTTTGGCCTGAAAAAACAATGGAAAGTGCTGCCTCTTTTTACGGCTGGATTTTTTCTCATCAGCTGGCTTGGGCAACCCTTTTATCACAGTTTTTGGTGGCTCATCACCAACATGCCCTACAAAAGTGGTTCTGCGGATATATACGGACATGGTAAACTTTTGCATTTTATCTACCAGACGAAAGGAATTCTGGGGTATCCTATTGCCGCACTTTTTTGTGTGGGTCTGCTTGCCGGATTGTGGTTTTGGATAAGAAAAGACCGCTTTCAGCTAAACCAAAGGTTCTATTTTCTACTACTTATCCCGGGAAGCTACCTTTTGTACCTTGCTGCTCATTCGGTTGCATGGTGGAAAGGCCTTGGAAGTTCGCTGGGCCTTATTCGTGTCATTGGAGCTGTTACTCCTTTGGCAGCCATCACGGCTTTATACGGTTTCGATGTATTAGCAGCTGTTTTTTCAAAATACAGAAAAATAATGGTGGCTTTTTTGGCTCTGTTGCTGCTGTGGATTGTGTATGCAGGAGTTACTGCCCATCAGGATAGTTTTAGAAAAAGCAGACCGCAGCAAATTATGACTCAGGCATGCGATTATCTGAAAGTGAATGGTCTGGATAATAATAAAATCTACTATTTCAACACTTACATTCCTTATCGGCTGGGGACTGATCCGTATGATGTCCTGCATTCCTGGGAAGGAGTTCCGCACACCTCAAAAATATCCAATATTATTCCCAATGGCAGCATCGTTGTGTGGGATGCCCATTTTGGCCCCAACGAGGGAAAAACACCTCTGAACAAATTGCTAAATGATAATGGTTTGGAGTTATTAAAAACCTTTCGACCGGAACATCCTTTCAAAGTGCTCGGCGGTTATAATTATGCGGTTTATGTTTTTCAGAAGAAGAAAATAAATTAAGGGAAAAGCTTGAGTTTAATTTTTGATTAGAAAGAGATTTTATATTTGTAAAATGAAAAAATATTTTGTCGCACTGAGTATAACCCTTGTTTTGGCTGCGGCGACTTATTCGGATTTTAATGTGAAAATCTGGAAGAATCCGACACGTGTCATCCAGTGGGACGTCATAGACTATTACGGATATCTGCCGGCAGCTTTCATTTACCATGATATTTCGCTGAAATTCAAAGACCATTATACCGGAAAAAAACATTTTGTTTTTTGGGCAAAAAAAACGGCCACGGGAAGTTATGTTTTCAAAATGACAATGGGACTCTCCGTGATGTACTCACCTTTTTTCTTTGTGGCTAACAGCCTTGCCGGGTCTCTCGGTTACAATACGGGAGGCTATTCACTTCCTTATCGCTTTGCCATTGTGATGGCTGCCTTGTTTTATCTCCTTCTGGGATTGGTGTTTCTCGCGAGGATTTTACGTTTTTATTTTTCAGAATGGATAACAGGTTTTGTTGTTTTGGCTATTGGTCTGGGAACCAACTTGTTTTGGTACAGCACCTTTGAGCCGGGCATGTCGCATGTGTATAGCTTTTTTCTTGTGTCTGTTTTTATCTTTCTGACCATCAAATGGTACCAAAAACCTGAGTTGTGGTATTCTGTTTTAATCGGTTTCGTAATAGGGTTGCTTACACTGATTCGTCCGGTAAATTTTATCCTGACTCTGTTCTTTGTTTTATATGATTTGAAGAAGCTTCAGGATGTAAAAAACCGATGGCAGCTCTTTCGAAAAAAGTATGGAATGCTTATGGTGATAGTGGCCGTTGGTTTCCTGATTTTAATTCCTCAACTGCTTTACTGGAAAAAGGTTACAGGTCAATGGCTGTACTATTCTTATGGAAATGAAGGTTTTTTCTTTTTGCACCCCCAAATTCTCAATGTCTTATTCAGCTTTCGCAAAGGCTGGTTTGTCTATACCCCGGTAATGATTTTTGCTGTTGCCGGAATTTATTTTCTGTTTAAAAGGTATAAACAGTTTTTTCTGCCCGTATTATTGTTCTTGCTCGTTTATCTTTATGTGGTTTCTTCCTGGTGGAGTTGGTGGTACGGCGGTAGCCTTGGACAAAGGGAATTGATTGATATTTACCCGGTTATGGCTTTACCGCTGGCAGCAATGGCGCAATGGATAGTTAGCAGAAAAGCTATATTGAAATATCTTGTGGGGCTTCTTATGTTAATTACGGTAGTTTTGGGTGCGTTTTATAATGTACAGTATTATTACGGTGCTATTCACTGGGATTCCATGTCGCGACAGGCTTATTTTGACTCCTTTGGAAGAGTTCATCCTTCTCCCCGTTTTAATAGCCTGCTTGTTCACCCCGACTACCAAAGTGCGCTACTGGGAAAACCTGAGCTTATTACTAAAAGACCAATGGAAGAACAATTAATGCCCATTATTCGGAGAATAAAAAAAGATAAAAACTGGTATGAGCTGGTGAAGCAAAAAGCCAAGAAAAGGAATATTCCGTTAGATTCCATGTTGAAACTTGATGCGCGTTACGTTTTGAAGCAAAAAAAATAATTTCCTTCCCGCGAAGTTATAAATGTGAACCGGTTTAACCACTTTTCGTTTTAGGCATGATGTATTTAGCTTGGAAGTTTTTCTAATTTTGCCTTTATAAAAATTTGGTGTGGTATGAAACGGATGCTATTTTTAAGTGTTGCATTGTTGTGGATGTTGAATGGTTTCCCCCAAAAAGGATATAATATTCATATTAAGATAACCGGTTCATCCGACAACTCCTTGCTGCTGGCTTCCTATTATGGTAACAAAATAAGGCTCGTGGATACGGCTTTCACCAAAACACCTGGTGATTTTGTTTTCGAAGGAAAAAAATCGCTCCCCGGCGGTGTTTACATGGCTGTAAGCCCTAAAAAGGTAAAACTGTTTGAGTTCCTCATCAACAAAAATCAGCATTTCTCCCTTCAGACCGATACAGCAAATATCTCCATGCATTTGAAAGCACAGGGCTCTGCTGAAAATACTGTTTTCTTTAACTATCTACAGCATAGCGATAAGATTTACAATGAGATTCTGGCGTTGAGAAAAGAGATGAAACAAACTGCCAAAAACTCACCTTCTTCCAAGGAGTTACAGGGAAACATAGCCACTTTAAGAAAAGAGAATATAGATAGACGTACAGAACTTATTCAGTCTCATCCTGATACCTTTGTTTCTAAGCTATTTGAAGCTATGGAAGAAGTCCATGTGCCCAAAAATCCTCATCCGGCCAATTCACTTTATGGTTATCATTACATGCGGCAACATTTTTGGGATCATTTTGACCTGAGCGACCCGCGTTTGCTGCGAAGCCCTATGTATGACCAAAAATTGAAGACTTATTTTAAACAACTGGTTCCTTTTCAGCCCGATTCGGTTGATCATGCAATCGACAAGGTGATTGCCAGGGCACGACCATCGAAAGAATGTGTCAGCTACCTTGTTTGGTATTTTACGGTGGAGTATCAAAATCCGAAATACATGGGATTTGATAAAGTTTTTGTACACATGGTGGATCAATATTTCTCCAAAGAGCCTATTGCAAATACCTCTCCATCTATTTTAAAACTGTTGGAAGAGCGTGCTGCCAAAATTCGACCATTGCTCATAGGAAATCGTGCCCCCGAACTCATCTTGCAGGACACCAGCGGAAAATATGTGTCGTTTTATAGTATCCGCAAGAAGCTTACACTGCTATTTTTCTGGGATTACAAATGTCATATTTGTAAACGGCAGTTGGCCGAATTAGTCCCGATGTATCCCGAACTGGCCAAAAAGTATGATCTGGCCGTTTATGCAATCAACATAAATCCTGATTTGAATCAATGGAAAGCAGCTGTCAGGAACCGTCGGCTACCCTGGATTAATGTTAACGGCACCCGTTCTATGAAAGGAGATTTCACGAAACTCTACGATATCCACGGTACTCCGCAACTTTTTTTATTAGATAAATATATGCATATTATTGCTAAGCAATTCTCTGTAAATCAGCTGGGAAAGATTTTAAAAGGTGATGCGGCGAGGCATCCCGGGAAATAATTCCGGGAATTTATACAATCTATTGTTCCGAATTTCCGTTATTTCTTTACTTTTATAGCCCGATAATGTAAATACCCTGTGGATGAAAAAATTTACCCTGTCATTTTTCTTTGCTATTTTATATTCCTGGGTGTGGGGACAGTGCAGTACTACGGCTGATTTCACCTTTACCTATACGGATTGTAGTACCATTCAGTTTACGGATGCTTCCACGGCGTCTGACAACTACAATCTGGTACAGTGGCAATGGAATTTTGGGGATGGAGATACTGCTACAGGACAAAAGGTTATACATACTTTTGCTCCGGGAGATACAGTTTTGATGCAGCTTATAGTTACAGCTGATTCGTCGGGAACAACGTGTACAAACACGGTGGTAAGACAGATAGCAATTCATGCACTGCCTACAGTTTATGTAGGCAGTAACCATAATCCGACGAGTGTTGTGGTTGCCGCCAATTTTTTTGGGAATTCAGGAATGGAACCTTACATAAGAAGCTGGCAGTGGGATTTTGGGGACGGAACTTTTGACACTATACAGAATCCAATCCATTTGTATCCCGATACAGGCTCTTATCAAGTGTTTTTGCATGTGATAGACAGTAATGGCTGTGCTAATGAAAATGCTCCCCCTTATGTTCAAAAAGTAAATCCTCTCTCTGCAATGAACTTTACCTGGAGTGTTGATCCTGCTGCTGTTGTCGATAATTTACAATTCGCTGCCATTGTTGATACTACCTATGGAAATGTAACTTCCTGGCATTGGGATTTTGGTGATGGAGATACCGCCAACATCCAGAATCCAACCCATCAGTATAGTGTTGTTGGCCAGTATTCGGTAACGCTTTCCATTGTGGTTAGCGGGTTCAGCCCCAACTCTTTGACAAAAACGGTTACTGTAGCTCCGTTGCCTGCTCCCGATTTTTCCGTTTCGCCGGTTTGTCTTAACGATACTACTTTTTTTACGGATTTGTCCACTACTCCGGTTGGTACCATTCAGACATGGAAATGGTATTTTGGAGACGGAGATAGCTTGATTATCAACCGACCAGGAAATCCAAACGTGAAGCATATTTATGGTACCCAAACAGTTTATCCGGTAAGGTTGCTTACAATCAACTCCCTGGGCTATGAGCGTAGTATTATAAAGAATATTACTGTTGTCCCAAAACCACTGGCCAAATTCACTTTTAATGACACCTGTTATACACAGCCCTCTTCCTTTTTTGACCAATCCTCGTTGGAAGGCGGCTCGGCTATCTCCTCTTGGAACTGGAATTTTGGAGATACACTTTCAGGAGCCGCAGACTCTTCCCAGTTGCAAAATCCAACCCATGTAATCAGTGTTCCCGGTACTTATCCGGTTCAGCTCATTATTCAGAATGCAGATGGTTGTAAGGATACTACAATTAGGAATATTATGATGGATTCTCTCCCTGCAGTAGAATTTACTATACCTCAGGATTCCATTTGTTTAAATCAAAAGGCTCCCTTCTATGGAATTGGGAAAAATATCACTTCCTGGCATTGGGATTTCGGGAACGGAGATACTTCTGCGTATCAGAACCCTGTCTATCAATATCCTTCGCCCGGGCTTTATACGGTAACACTAACTGTTAAAGATCTTAAAGGATGCTCCAGTTCCGTTTCGCATAATATTTTTATCAAGCCTTTACCACAGCCTGACTTTACATTTACCATTCTCTGTAACGGCGATACCACCTGTTTCCTGGATCAGTCTTCAATTTCCACGGGCTTTATTAAGCGGTGGAACTGGAATTTTGGCGATGGTAGCACGGATACTGTCCAAAATCCGACACATTTATATCTTCCTGTTGGCCAGTATTATGCAACACTTTCCGTCACATCCAATGAATCCTGTACCAACTCTGCAACCAAAATTATTATTTTCGATTCCCTGCCTTCACCAGATTTTTCTGTCTCACCGGCCTGCTTGAATGATACTACCTTTTTTACCAACTTGACGACTACTCCTGTTGGGACAATTCAGACGCTGAAATGGTACTTTGGTGATGGCGACAGCCTGATTGTAAATAGTCCTGCTAACATCAATGCGAAACACATCTATAGAGCCCAAACAAGTTACAATGTCACCTTACTGGCCATTAGCACTTTTGGATTCGAGCGCAGCATCACAAAGCAGATTACGGTCAACCGTAAGCCACTAGCTGCGTTTACTTTTAATGATACCTGCTATACCCGGCCTGTTTCTTTTACCGATTTATCTGACAGCACTGGCGGCACGGCGATATCCTCATGGCACTGGAATTTTGGTGATCCTGTTTCTGGGGTTGCCGACACTTCATCTCTGCAGAATCCAACACATATTATGAGCGCTGTTGACACTTTCAATGTAAGGCTGATTGTCAGGAATATTGTCGGATGTCAGGATACTGCTCTGAGAAATGTGGTGGTTGATTCGCTTCCTCCTGTGGATTTTACCATGCAAAAGGATTCGCTTTGCTTTGGTGAAAAGGCACTTTTTTATGGTATTGGGAAAGATATCACATCCTGGCGTTGGGATTTTGGAAACGGGGATAGTTCAGTCTTCCAGAATCCGGTATACAGATATCCTGTGCCCGGGTTATATACGGTGACTCTGACAGTTACCGATCTCAAAGGATGCTCCAATACCGTATCGCACAATATTTATGTGATTGCATTACCTAAGCCGGATTTTACTACCGGAACATCCTGTATTGGAGATTCTACTTCTTTTATAGATAAGACTTTCTCTCCGGTGGGTTATGTAACGCAATGGCATTGGAATTTTGGGGATACTGCTTCCTCAACAAATCAGTCCACACTGGAGAATCCGGCGCATCTTTTTACAGCTGTCAACAGTTACACAGTTCAGCTGATTACAGTCAATAATTATGGTTGCTCCGATACTATTTCTCATTATGTCAATGTATATGACCGGCCAAAGCCCGGCTTCACCTACCTGCAGTCCTGTAGTCCTGCCACAGAGGTGGTCTTTTCGGACACCTCCCGTCGAAGTAGCAGTAAAAGTCCGATAATATCTTATCAATGGAATTTTTATCATACTGACTCTTCCTATCTGCAAAACCCCGTTTATCGTTTCCCGAATTTTGATTCCACCTATCAGGTTACGTTGGCAGTAACGGATACCAATGGTTGCAGTTATACGGATACTACTTCGGTTTACTTGAGAGACAGTTTACGAATTGATTTTACAAGCTCGACAGTATGCTCTGGGAAATCCACATTTTTCAATGCTTCTTATCTGCCTGGTACCGACTCTATCGCGTCCTATACCTGGAATTTTAATGATGGAACTAAGTCAATAACCACTTATCATGATACCATAAGCCATGTTTTCTCTCAGCCGGGTATTTACAATGTTGAGCTGAGTGCTGTGGATACCAACGGTTGTTCTATATCGGTTACACATCAGACTATGGTTGATTCGCTGCCAATACCCAATTTTACTTTCGTTACTCCGGATTGCGACCAGCCAACTTATTTCAAGGATTCATCGCAGGGAGGTGGAAATTTTGTCAGCACTTGGCAATGGGATTTCGGCGATGTCTCGTCAGGGGCTGATAATTACTCTAATTTGACCAATCCCAACCACTTATATCTGTCCAACGACAGCCTGTATCAGGTAAAGATGATTGTAACCAATTTCAACGGTTGTGTTGATTCTATCACTAAGCCTGTGACAAGGTCTTCTTGTTTATCAGTGCGCTACACTGCAAGTACTGGTACCGGATGTGCCAATAACGCCATTTACTTTATTGACCGAAGCCTCCTGCATGCTACAACCGGGAGCATTACACAATGGGAGTGGGGGTTTGGAGATGGTAACCGGGAAACTTACCAGACTTTTGCCGACTCTGTTGTTCATGTTTTCAAAACGGACGGTAGTTACCTTGTAACACTAACCGTTACAGTAAATATAAATGGAATGCCTTTTAGCATGCGGTATGACTCAACCATTGTCATTGCTAAACCCCCCAACGCAAATTTTACCTTGAGTAATGCGTGTACAGGTCAGACCGTTTATTTTACGGATGCTACGGAAACTTTTGGCTCCAATCTAACCAGATGGCAGTGGGGATTTGATGATCCGGGTTCTTCGCAGAATTCCTCTTCGCTTCAGAATCCGGAACATATATTTGTGACAGCAGGTAATTTCCTGGTCCAATTGGTTGTAACTGATGATAACAATTGTCGTGATACAGCAATCCGAACGGTGGAAGCTCACCCTACTCCTCAGGCCTCTTTTGATGTGAACTACAATTACAATGGTGTTACAGGACAAATATCGACGAATAATACTTCAGTAGGAGCTGTCAGCTATTTTTGGGATTTTGGAGATGGGAGTACCTCAACGGATAAAGATCCGGTTTACAGATACACATCGGTAGATATTTTCCATATTATGATGATTGCTTCCAGTCAATACCAGTGTTCTGATACGGCGACTACTGTTTATGATCTTACTTCGGGGCTCTATGTTCCCAATTCTTTTGCTCCGGGTAGTGACGTTCCTGGGGTAAATGTTTTTCTACCCAAAGGGGTTCATCTTAAAGTGTACCACGTTGAAATATTTAGTTCGTGGGGCACTTTGCTGTGGGAAAGCAGCAAGTTGTCTGCCAATGGGGAGCCTGTTGAAGGATGGAATGGAACTTATAAGGGAAAACTTATGCCTGCAGGAAATTATGCTTGGCGTATAAAGGCTAAATTTCTGGACAATACTTACTGGCAGGGATCGGATAGTGGAGATGGGAATATTAAACCTTATGGAACACTTACCTTGATTCGCTAAATTTTATAATATGAGAACTAAATAGTGATGGTTAAAACCTTATATATACGGGCTGTTCTTGTTGTAATTCTGGTATCGGTGATGACCGTTGCAGAGGCTCAGGATGTGAACTTTTCGCAATATTTCAATAATCCCACTTATTATAATCCGGCTTATGTGGGTTTGAGTATGGGATTTAAGGCTCGTTTCAATATGAGGAAACAATGGACGGGGCTTTCGGGAGATTTCCATTCCTATTCGTTTAGTGCCGACATTGCCGACAGAAATATTCCCGGAGCAGGAGGTATAGGATTTATTGCCACTTCTGTTGTGGAAGGAACGGGAAAGATTAAGACAACGGAAATAGGTGTTATCCCTTCTGTTCGAATTCATGTGAACAGATACTCTATCGTTCAAATAGGTGCTTTGGTCTCCGTCATGTCTCGCCAGGTTGACTGGAATAACCTAATTTTTTCCGATCAGTTGGACCCTATTTTGGGAAATACAGGCCCCAGCAATTTTACCAACCCCAGTAATCAAAGGCCGGTGATATTCCCCGATTTTTCTATTGGCGGAATTTATCAGTTAAAGCTTGACCGCGTGATAGGTACTTTCGGGATGGCTGTTCACCACATTACACAACCGAATCAGTCTTTCCTGCAGGATATTGCCCCGCTACCGAGGAAATGGGTAGCACACATGGATTTTATCATTGACTTTCAGCGTAATCGTGGCTACTACAACCGGGCACGTGATATAAAAATAAATCCCGGAATTTTGTATGAATCCCAGTCTAACCTGAACCTGTTTTCTGTAGGTATTAATGCTTATATATCAAATGTTTACTTTGGTGCCTGGTATCGCAATGAGATTTTCGATCAAGCCAGCTTTGCCAATATTATATGGATGGCCGGAGTGAACATTCCCTTTAATGATAATAGCAGGATAAAATTGATGTATTCGTTTGATATGAATGTTTCACAGAATACAAATTTCACCGGTCCTTCGCATGAGGTCAGCCTAATCCTGGAGCTGGATAATGCACGGTTAATAAACCCCAACAGGTTAAGATCTACGCGGCGTTCACGGAACTCTTTGGAATGCTCCCCATTCTGACAATGATCTTTTTACAAATCACAAGATAGAAATATAAAAAAAGCCCGGAAGAATTCCGGCCTGTGTGTGGGACATACTGGATTCGAACCAGTGACCCCCGCCCTGTCAAGGCGATGCTCTAAACCAACTGAGCTAATGTCCCTTTGGAAGAAAAAAGTGGTGGGACATATTGGATTCGAACCAATGACCCCTGCTCTGTGAAAGCAATGCTCTAAACCAACTGAGCTAATATCCCGCTTTTTATTAAAAACTAATGCCCAAACTTTTCTTCCGTTTTGGGGCTGCAAAATTAAAAAAATCTTTGATAAAAAATTCTCTGTTTGGAAATTGTTCCGGATTATTTTCCTGGTTGGGCTTCTCGCTATCATTTCCTATCTTTGGCCATTAAAAAATAATTCGTGATTAACGCCCATGATTGGTTTTAGACTCACCTGTCCGCCGACAGGCAGGCAAGGGGATGTCTAAAAGGCTTTGCGATCTTAGCGTAAATTCCTTTCTGCGGTCTTTGCGTGAAATATAAACATTTGGTAAACAACGAAATACAAAATTATAAACACATGAGAAAAATATTTCAACTTTCCCTGCTACTGCTGCTGCTGGGCGGTCAGCTTGTCTTCGCGCAAACTGAAAAAAAGGAGGTATCGCTCCGTGATATCTGGACTACCCATAGCCTTTTTCCAAAAACTGTTCATGGCATAGTCTCCCTGAATAACGGTAAACAATATACGGAAATTAAAAATGGCTCTATTGTGGTTCATGACTACAGAACCGGAGACTCTCTTTCCACACTTGTCAATGGAAAGAATCTTGTCCCGGAAGGGAAGAAGATGCCTATCCAAATCGGTAAATTCTCGGTAAACAAAAGGGAAACAGAATTTATTTTTCCTACGCAAACAGAACATATCTATCGTCATTCCCGAATTTCCTATGACTATATCTGGAATACAAAAACCAAAAAGCTCACCCCGCTTTCCGATAAAGGAAAACAACGGCTGGCTGATTTCTCGCCCGATGGCACCAAAGTAGCTTTTGTCAGAGACAACAACATCTTTATTAAATATCTCAAAACTGGTAAAGAAAAGCAAATCACCTTTGATGGAAAGAAAAACAACATCATCAACGGAACGTGTGACTGGGTTTATGAAGAGGAGTTCGGCTTTACCAAAGCTTTCTTCTGGTCACCCGGAGGGCAAAAGATTGCTTTTTACCACTTTGATGAAAGCAAGGTGAAGCAATATACACTGCCATTTTATCATAAAAAGAATCCCTACCCTGAAGAATATACCTACAAATATCCTGTGGCCGGAGAGAACAATTCCATCGTTCAAATCTACACTTACGATCTGGCTACAGGCAAAACTGTAAAAATGGACGTCGGAGAAAATACCGACCAGTACATCCCACGGGTTAAATGGACTACCCAGCCCGATAAACTTGCCATCGAGCGCCTCAACAGGCTGCAAAATCACCTCGATGTTCTGGTGGCGGATGCATCCACAGGTAAAACTAAAACCATTTATACCGAGGATAATAAATATTACATTGATATAACGGACGACCTGACCTTCCTGCCCGATGGCCGGCATTTTCTGATGACCTCTGAAAAAGATGGCTATAATGCTATTTATCTGTACGATATGGATGGCAAAAAAGCAAAGCAACTCACCAAAGGCAACTGGGATGTGACCAAAGTTTACGGGTATAATCCCAAAAGGAAGTTGATCTATTTTCAGGCAGCGAGAACTTCACCCCTCGACAGAGATATTCTGGCTGTGAACCTGAAAGGTAAAATCAGACAGATATCCTCACAAACAGGAACCAACGACGGAAATTTTAGCAAGAGTTTCGATTATTACATCAACACATGGAGCAATGCTAACACACCACCTTATATTACAGTCAACAACTACCACGGAAAAGTGATTCGCGTGCTGGAAGACAATAAAGCTTTTGTGAATAAAATGCAGCAATATAATCTCAGTAAGAAAGAATTCTTTACACTGCGTTCACCAGAGTTTAAGCTCCCCAATGGAAAACAGATTGATTTGAATGGCTGGATCATTAAACCACCGAAATTTGACCCACAAAAAAAGTATCCAGTGCTTATGTATGTTTATGGCGGCCCTGGTATTCAAACAGTAAATAATTCGTGGGGGGGCAGTAATTATTTCTGGTTTCAGATGCTGGCCGAAAAAGGAATCGTTGTGATATCGGTGGACAACCGCGGTACCGGTGCCCGTGGCGAGCTGTTTAAGAAGATGACCTATCTTCAATTGGGAAAATACGAAATTGCCGACCAGATTGAAGCCGCCAGTCTCATTGGGAAATATCCTTATGTTGATAGTACCCGTATCGGGATCTTTGGCTGGAGTTATGGAGGCTTTATGGCCAGCCTTGCCATTACCAAAGGGGCAGCTGTTTTCAGTACGGCAGTGGCCGTTGCACCGGTAACCAACTGGCGTTATTACGATAACATTTACACTGAACGCTACATGCGCACGCCTGCTGTCAACAAAGAGGGCTACGATGACAATTCACCTCTTAAGTATGTGAACAACATCAAAGGACATTACCTGCTGATTTTCGGTAGCGGCGACGACAACGTGCATCCGGAAAATTCCATGAACATGATAACGGCACTGGTTAGCGCCAACAAGCAATTTGATTTGATGGTATATCCCAACAAAAATCACGGTATTTACGGTGGAAACACGCGCTATCATCTCTTTACGAAGATGACTGGTTTTATATTGAAATACCTGAAATGAAGATACTTAGTGATAACACAGCCTGTTACTAAGTATAGATTTAAGTCCTGTTTTGCAAATGCAATCCTGTAAACAAGATATTTTAGCCGGTGTTTTCATATTTTACCAGATTTTTTACACGTCAATTCAAAAATTTTATACTTTTGCCGTTCAAAGTAATCATTTGATTTATTATTAACTAAAAAGAAAGTAGGTACTTAAAATGATTATTATTCCTGTAAAAGAAGGCGAAAACATTGACAGAGCGCTGAAACGTTTTAAACGAAAGTTTGAAAAAACGGGTGCTATGCGTGCCCTGCGTGCCGGCCAACGCTACACGAAACCTTCCGTCAGAAGACGAGAAGAGAAGCTGAAAGCTATTTATATTCAGCAGCTCCGCCAGGCCGAACAAGGCTAGTTAAGCTTTTTTAAGGATTTTCGTAAGAAAAAACTTTGATTCAGTTAAAAGATTTCTTATCTTTGAATCAAAGTTTTTTCTTTTATATATGAGTGTGAATCAATTCATAAGATACCTGCAAACCGAAAGACGGAGTTCCGTTCACACCGTCCTTGCCTACCAAAAGGATATCCAAAGTTTTAGTACTTTTCTGCGAGAACAATTTGAGCTGGATAGCCCGGAAGAGGCCAGCATGGAGATGGTTCGTTCGTGGATTGTTGACTTGATGGATAAAAAACTTTCACCCGGCAGTGTCAACAGAAAGATTAGTTCGCTCAAAGCTTATTACAACTACCTCCTAAAACTCGGTATCATAGGAAAAACGCCCATGCAGAACATTCATAGTTTGAAACGGGGAAGTTCTTTACCTGTTTACGTGGATCAGGACAAAATGCATATCTTATTAAAGGAGATGCTTCCGGGAGATGATTTTGCATCGCTTCGCAACCGTCTGGTAATTCTTATTTTGTATGCTACAGGCATCCGTCTTAGTGAGTTGCTTACGTTGAAAATCTCTTCGATTGATTTTGCCGGTAACAGGTTAAAAGTACTCGGTAAGAGAAATAAAGAACGTATTATTCCGTTTTCTGTAAAGATGAAAGGGGAGATGCAGACATATATAAAGGTGAAAGAAAAAACATTTCCAATGGCTGGTGAGTGGTTGGTTGTTACCAACAAAGGGGAGAAAGCTTATCCTAAACTTATTTATCGCATTGTGCATAATGCGTTGACCGGATATACAGCTACGCGAAAAAGTCCGCATGTGCTCCGGCATACTTTTGCCACTCACCTTATGAATAACGGCGCTTCGCTGAATGCCATAAAAGATTTACTGGGACATGCCAATCTCTCGGCTACCCAGATTTATACACATACCAGCATAGAACAGTTAAAATCAATATATTCTCAAGCCCACCCCAGGGCTTACTTAAAAAAAGGAGGTTAATATGAAAGTGAATGTTAAATCAGTGCGCTTCAGAGCTGACCAAAAGCTTGAAGACTTTATCGAAAAAAAACTTCAGAAGTTTTTCGGTTTTCACGAGCAGATTTTGGATGCAGATGTTGTATTGAAACTGGACAACAATGAAACCCATGAAAACAAGATTGCCGAGATCCGTCTGCTGTTAAAAGGAGAGGAATTGTTTGCAAAAAAGCAAAGTAAAGCTTTTGAAGAGTCTGTTGACCAGGCTATTAATGCGTTAAAAAAACAGATAGACAAGTATAAAGAAAAGTTTAAAAAATAATTTTTAATGTTTTTAAAAAAATTGTTTGGTAATTTCAACTAAACACTCTATTTTTGCAGACCTTTTTGAAAAGAGGTCTGCTTTTTTTGTAGAACGTTCTGAAAGTACCGTTAGTAAAGCAAACAAACTGAGATAGAGCATTGTTTTTAAGTGCCAGCATAGCTCAGTTGGCCAGAGCAGCTGATTTGTAATCAGCCGGTCGGGGGTTCGAATCCCTCTGCTGGCTCAGTTCATAAACATTTTGAAAAGAAAAAATGGGGGGATACCGAAGCGGTCAAACGGGGCAGACTGTAAATCTGTTGGCTCAGCCTTCGGAGGTTCGAATCCTCCTCCCCCCACCAGAGCAAGGGAAAAGTGAAAAGACTAAAGTTAAAAGTAAAAAGTAAATCAACCCCACTTTGAGCTTTAAACTTTTAACTTGGAATTTGTATTGCGGGAGTAGCTCATATGGTAGAGCGACAGCCTTCCAAGCTGTAGGTGGCCGGTTCGAGCCCGGTTTCCCGCTCTGGGTTTGCCGGGGTAGCTCAGGGGCAGAGCACTTCCTTGGTAAGGAAGGGGTCACGAGTTCAATTCTCGTCCTCGGCTCTAAATAGAAGAAATAGAAATAAAGTAATAAAACAAACATTAATTTTTAACATTTTTAATATGGCTAAAGAAAAATTTAATCGTTCCAAACCGCACGTAAATATTGGGACTATTGGTCACGTTGACCATGGAAAAACCACTTTGACGGCTGCCATTACGCTTACACTTCAAGATAAAGGTTTGGCAGAGTTTATGTCATTCGAATCCATTGATAATGCTCCTGAAGAAAAAGAAAGGGGAATTACTATTAATACTGCTCACGTTGAGTACCAGACTGAAAATCGTCATTATGCTCACGTTGACTGCCCCGGCCATGCCGACTATGTGAAAAACATGGTTACCGGCGCTGCCCAAATGGACGGTGCTATTCTGGTCGTGGCTGCTACTGATGGCCCTATGCCGCAAACCCGCGAGCATATCTTGCTGGCGCGTCAGGTTGGCGTTCCCCGTATTGTTGTTTTTATGAACAAAGTGGATTTGGTTGACGACGATGAGCTGCTTGAAATTGTTGAAATGGAAATTCGTGACCTATTAAGTTTTTATGGTTTCGATGGCGATAATACTCCTATCATTCAGGGCTCTGCTCTGGGTGCTTTGAACGGTGAAGAAAAATGGCGTGATAAAGTCATCGAATTGATGAATGCTTGTGACACCTGGATTCCTTTACCTGTTCGCGATGAGCACAAACCTTTCCTGATGCCTGTTGAAGATGTGTTTTCCATTACAGGCCGAGGAACAGTAGCTACCGGAAGGATTGAAACCGGTATTATTCATACGGGTGACCCTGTGGAGATCATTGGAATGGGTGCCGAAAAGATGAAATCGGTTGTTACCGGTGTCGAAATGTTTCGTAAAATTCTTGACCAGGGTATGGCCGGCGACAATGCAGGTCTGCTGTTACGTGGAATAGATAAAGACAAAATTAAAAGAGGGATGGTTATTTCCGCTCCCGGTACAGTTATTCCTTATCGTCATTTCAAAGCGGAGGTTTATATCCTGAAAAAAGAAGAAGGTGGCCGCCATACGCCGTTCCATAACAAGTATCGTCCCCAGTTCTATTTCAGAACAACTGACGTTACAGGAGAAGTTTTTCTTCCCGAAGGAATTGAGATGGTAATGCCCGGCGATAACGTTACTATTGAGGTGAAACTCATTTCTGACATTGCAATGAACAAAGGACTACGTTTCGCTATCCGCGAAGGTGGTCGTACTGTTGGTGCCGGTCAGGTAACAGAAATTATCGACGATTAATCGAATTGTAAATGGCATAAGGTAAGAGACGCCCTGATGAAAACCAGATAGTCTTTTACCCGCTAAAAATAGTTGGATACGGGTGTAGCTCAATTGGTAGAGTAGTGGTCTCCAAAACCATTGGTTGTGGGTTCGATTCCTACCACCCGTGCAAAACGATAGAAAAATGGCAAAATTTAGTATTGTTAGCTACCTGAAAGAAGTTAATAACGAATGGATGCATAAAGTGTCCTGGCCTACTTGGAGTGAGCTGCAGAATAGTGCGATTGTGGTATCCGTTGCTTCCCTTTTAATAGCCATAGTGGTCTATATGATGGATATCTCATTTTCAACAATTTTAGAGAAGTTTTACGGCCTCTTTTAATGCGTTGAAGCGTACTGTTCGAAATAAATATATTTTTAACTTGTTAGTAACTAATCAGAACCTAACTGTAAGATGAACGAAGATTCCGGTAAAAGATGGTATGTTGTCAGAGCCATAAGTGGTAAAGAGAAAAAGGTGAAAGAACGCCTTGAAAACGAAATTAAACGTCTCGCTATTGAGGATTATATTTCACAGGTTCTCATTCCCACTGAAAAAGTGTACCAAATCCGTAAGGGAAAAAAGATTAGCAAAGAGCGAAACTATTTTCCCGGATATGTTTTGGTAGAGGCTGAGCTTACCGGTGAAATTCCTCACATCATACGTAATATCCCCGACGTACTCGGTTTTTTGGGTACTCGTGGCAAAGCCGACCCCATTCGTCCTGCCGAAGTGAAGCGCATACTTGGAAAAGTTGATGAGCTGGCAGAACAAGGTGAAGAGGTAAATATTCCGTTTATTGTGGGTGAAACCGTTACCGTTGTCGATGGTCCATTCAACAGTTTTAGTGGCGTTATTGAGGAAATAAACGAAGAGAAGAAGAGATTGAAAGTGATGGTGAAAATCTTCGGCCGAAAAACTCCGCTGGAACTCGGATTTATGCAGGTAGAGAAAGAATAGTTGTTAACTTATTTTAAACAATGGGTTTAAAATGGCAAAAGAAATTAGTGGATTAATTAAACTACAGATTAAAGGCGGTGCTGCAAACCCATCACCTCCCGTTGGACCGGCTTTAGGTGCCAAAGGGGTGAACATCATGGAGTTCTGTAAACAGTTTAATGCGCGTACACAGGATCAGGCTGGTAAAGTCATTCCTGTTATCATTACTGTTTTTAAGGATAAATCTTTTGAGTTCATCATTAAGACACCTCCGGTTGCTGTACAAATTCTGGAAGCTGCAAAGCTAAAAAAAGGTTCTGCTGAACCTAACCGGGTTAAAGTGGCCAGTATATCCTGGGAGCAGGTGAAAACCATTGCTGAGGCGAAGATGAAAGACTTAAATGCTTTCACCGTAGAATCAGCTATGCAAATGGTTGCCGGTACGGCAAGGAGTATGGGAGTGGTTGTAAAGGGAAATTTCCCCGCAAATTAAAAATCTGTTAACAGGAGGAGAATATGGCAAAATTGTCAAAAAAACACAAGGAAGCTTTGTCCAAATTCGAAAGGAATAAAGAGTACTCCTTAGCAGAAGCCATCGATTTGGTAAAAAGTATTACTTATACTAAATTCGATGCTTCAGTGGATCTTAGTGTACGACTGGGTGTTGACCCTCGTAAAGCCAACCAAATGGTCAGGGGCTCTGTTACCCTGCCTCATGGTACCGGCAAAGAGGTGAAAGTGCTCGTGTTATGTACACAGGATAAAGAGGAGGAAGCCAAAGCAGCCGGTGCCGATTTCGTTGGTCTTGACGAATATGTTCAGAAGATCAAAGGAGGATGGACAGATGTAGATGTTGTAATTACCATGCCTAGTGTTATGCCTAAAGTAGGTGCACTGGGCAGGATTCTGGGTCCCAGGGGTTTGATGCCAAACCCTAAGACCGGTACTGTTACTATGGAAATTGGTAATGCTGTGAAAGCAGCTAAAGCAGGTAAAATTGATTTTAAGGTAGATAAATTCGGTATCATTCATTCTGCTGTGGGAAAAGTGAGCTTCGATAGCACACAACTTACGGATAACGCAAATGAACTGTTGAATGCTATTATAAAATTGAGACCTTCTTCCACCAAAGGAAATTATGTGAAGAGTATCTATTTGTCAAGTACAATGAGTCCGGGTATTACAATTGATGCTAAATCGGTTAACGCCTAGATAAAAACAAGCGATTGTTATGAGAAAAGAAGACAAAAAGCAACTTATTGAATCTTTAACCGAACAGCTGGCTAAGCATAATAATTTTTATCTTGCTGATACTTCTACATTAAATGCAGAAGATACCAGTATGCTGAGAAGAATGTGCTTTAACCGTGGTATTGAAATGCGAGTGGTAAAAAACACCTTACTGCAAAAAGCCATGGAGCAGTCGGAAAGAGCATTTGATGAGTTATACGGAACACTTAAAGGAAACACATCCCTTATGTTTGCCGAGGCTGGTAGTGCACCTGCCAAATTGATTAAAGAATTCAGAAAAAAATCAAAATACCCCATCCTAAAAGCGGCATTTATTGAAGAAATGACCTATGTTGGCGATGAACAACTTGATTTCCTGGCTTCTATCAAATCGAAAGACGAGCTGATAGCCGATGTGATTGCCTTGTTACAAGCACCTATGAATAACGTGCTTTCTGCATTAAAATCCGGTGGTAATAAACTATCCGGAATTCTTGAGACCTTATCTGAAAAAAGTGAATAAGGATAAAATACGAATTATAAACAAGCATTTAATAACACAATTTAAATTATAACAAAATGGCAGATTTAAAAGCATTTGCAGAACAATTGGTTAATCTTACTGTTAAAGAAGTAAATGAACTGGCTGAAATTCTGAAAGAAGATTATGGTATTGAACCCGCTGCTGCTGCAGTAGTAGCAGGTCCTGCAGTAGGCGCTGCCGATGGTGGTGTCGAAGAAGAACAAACATCTTTTGATGTTATTCTGAAAGCTGCCGGACAATCTAAACTCGCTGTAGTGAAATTAGTTAAAGAATTGACCAGCTTAGGTCTGAAAGAATCAAAAGAACTTATTGACTCTGCACCTAAAGCTATCAAAGAAGGCGTAAGCAAAGACGAAGCCGAAGCACTAAAAGCACAGCTTGAAGAAGCTGGTGCTGAAGTGGAGGTTAAGTAATACTTTATTTCTATTCAATTGGCAACCTCTGTCCCGTATTCGGGACAGAGGCTAGCCTATTTGTTCTTTTACATCATTCTTTCATTATTTGCCGGTGATTTTTTGAAACATACCGGCTTGTTCATCACTTAAAACTATTGTGCCTTGGCTGGAATCAAAACCGAAAGAATCAATTTCGCATCTACGAAGAACCTGATGCCTTATCCGAATTTCCTGGATATTCAATTAAAATCTTTTCAAGATTTTTTTCAACTGGAAACCAACACGGAAAATCGTATTAATGAAGGCCTTTTTAAGGTTTTTTCAGAGAATTTCCCCATTACAGATGTGAGAAATAATTTTGTCCTTGAATTTTTAGACTATTTTGTTGACCCTCCACACTATACAATTGACGAATGTATTGATCGCGGATTGACTTATAGTGTACCCCTCAAAGCAAAATTAAAACTTTATTGTACCGATCCCGAACATGAAGACTTTGAAACCATTGTTCAGGATGTCTATTTGGGCATGATCCCTTATATGACCCCACGCGGTACTTTTATTATTAATGGTGCCGAACGTGTTATCGTTTCCCAGTTGCACCGGTCGCCGGGGGTTTTCTTCGGACAGCACCGGCATGCTAATGGTACGCAGCTGTTCTCTGCCAGGATTATCCCTTTCAAAGGTTCCTGGATTGAGTTCTCTACGGACATTAACAACATCATGTATGCCTACATCGACCGTAAAAAGAAACTACCTGTTACTACCTTATTGCGTGCCATAGGTTACGAAACCGACCGGGATATACTTGAGATTTTCGACCTCGCAGAAGAGGTGAAAGTAAGTAAAGCGGGTCTGAAACGTGTATTGGGTCGCAGCCTGGCTGCCCGTGTTGTTCGTTCCTGGTTTGAGGATTTTGTGGATGAAGATACCGGTGAAGTGGTTACCATTGAGCGTAACGATGTGATTATTGAACGTGAAACTGTTCTCGAAACAGAACATATACAGAAAATTATAGACGCCGGTGTAAAAACTGTCCTCCTGCATAAGGAAGATGGTAGCATTAACGACTATTCAGTTATCTTTCAAACTTTGCAGAAAGATACGACCAACTCCGAAAAAGAGGCTGTTGAATATATCTATTTCCAGCTGCGTAATGCTTTGCCTCCTGACGAAGAAACTGCCCGTAGCGTTTTCGACAGACTTTTCTTTTCCGACAAACGTTACGACCTGGGCGAAGTAGGCCGCTACCGAATCAATAAAAAATTGGAGTTGAATACGCCCATGGATGTGCGTGTTCTTACCAAAGAAGATATTGTCCTTATTATAAAGCATCTTGTTAAGCTGCTAAACCAGAAAACTATTGTTGATGATATCGACCACCTGAGCAACCGTCGTGTTCGTACCGTTGGCGAACAACTTTATTCGCAGTTTGGCGTAGGGCTTGCCCGCATGGCCCGCACCATTCGCGACCGTATGAATGTTAGAGATAATGAGGTCTTTACACCTACTGACCTGATTAATGCCAAGACTTTGTCATCGGTTATCAACTCTTTCTTTGGTACCAACGCTTTGTCGCAATTCATGGACCAGACTAACCCGCTTTCTGAAATTACGCACAAACGGCGCATTTCAGCCCTCGGACCTGGCGGATTGTCTCGCGAAAGAGCTGGTTTTGAGGTTAGGGACGTTCACTATACCCACTACGGACGTTTATGTACTATTGAAACACCTGAAGGACCGAATATTGGTCTGATTTCTTCGCTGTGTGTTTATGCTAAAATTAATCATCTTGGCTTTATCGAAACACCTTATCGTAAGGTGGTATCCGGGATTATTGATTACAAACACAATCCTATTTATCTGAGTGCCGAGGAAGAAGAGGATAAAATTATTGCCCAGGCAAATACTGTTGTGGATGATGCCGGAACTTTTGTCAACGAAAAAGTGAAAGTCCGTTATCAGGCTGACTACCCTATCACCCCCCGTGAAGAGGTTGACCTTATTGATATTGCTCCGAACCAGATTGCCTCTATCGCTGCTTCCAGTATTCCTTTTCTGGAACATGACGATGCCAACCGTGCTTTGATGGGGTCGAACATGATGCGCCAGGCAGTACCTTTGCTGAATCCCGAAGCACCTATCGTGGGAACCGGTATTGAAGCTGATATTGCACAAGACTCACGTGTTTTGGTTATGGCAGAAGGTAACGGCGTGGTAGAATATGTGGATGCTAAAAAGATTATTATTCGCTATTCGCGCGATGAAATGGAAAAACTCGTCAGCTTTGATGATGACGTAAAAGATTATTCTTTGACGAAGTTCCGTCGTACAAACCAAAATACTTCTATCAACCTGCGCCCGATTGTGCGTTCCGGTGATAAGGTTTCCAAGGGACAGCCTTTGTGTGAAGGTTATGGTACTCAGGGTGGAGAACTTGCACTCGGACGTAACCTGAAAGTGGCGTTCATGCCCTGGAAAGGTTACAACTATGAGGATGCTATCGTAATTTCCGAAAAGGTGGTAAAAGATGATATCTTCACTTCTGTTCACGTGGAAGAGTTTACACTGGAAGTGCGCGATACCAAAAGAGGTATTGAAGAACTTACCAATGATATTCCAAACGTAAGTGCAGAAGCTACCAAAGACCTTGACGAAAACGGTTTGATCCGCGTGGGCGCTGAAGTAAATGAAGGTGACATCCTGATTGGAAAGATTACCCCTAAAGGCGAAAGTGATCCTACTCCGGAAGAGAAATTATTGCGTGCTATTTTCGGCGATAAAGCCGGCGATGTCAAAAATGCTTCCCTCAAAGCTCCACCTTCGCTGAAAGGTGTCGTCCTGAAAAAGGATTTGTTCTCCAGAGCTGTGAAAAGCTCTAAAAACAAAGCTATCGAAAAGGAAATTATTTCCGCTTTGGATGAAGAATACAACAAAAGATTTGCCGAGTTAAAAGCCAAACTGGTCGATAAACTGACCGTTTTGGTTAGTAACCGAACTTCTCAAGGGGTTACCAACGTGTTTGGTGACGTAGTTGTTCCTACCAAAACCAAATTTACGCAGAAAATACTCCATTCACTGGACTACATTAATATTAATGCCAGCAAGTGGACTACTGACAATACTAAAAACGAACTGATTAAAGTGCTGCTCAATAACTACAACATCAAGTACAAAGAGTTGCTGGGCGTCTTTAATCGTAAAAAGTTTGTGGCCAGCGTTGGCGACGAACTCCCCAATGGTATTGTTCAGATGGCCAAGGTCTATATTGCCAAGAAACGTAAGTTGAAAGTGGGTGATAAAATGTCCGGACGCCACGGAAACAAAGGTATTGTCGCACGAATTGTTCGTGAAGAGGATATGCCGTTTATGGAAGATGGAACCCCAGTTGATATTGTTCTGAATCCGCTGGGTGTACCTTCGCGGATGAACCTGGGACAGATTTACGAAACCGTTCTAGGCTGGGCAGGCAAAGTGCTGGGGCTGAAGTTTGCTACCCCGATTTTTGATGGCGCTACTGAAACTCAGATCAACAGTTATATGCAGCAGGCCGGTTTGCCTGAAGACGGGAGCGTTTATCTTTACGATGGCGGTACAGGCGAACGCTTCGACCAGCCTGCTACTGTAGGTTATATCTACATGATTAAACTCCATCACCTGATTGATGATAAAATGCATGCTCGTTCCATTGGCCCTTATTCGCTTATTACACAGCAACCTCTGGGTGGTAAAGCCCAGTTCGGTGGCCAGCGTTTTGGTGAGATGGAGGTTTGGGCACTCGAAGCTTTTGGTGCTGCCAATATTCTTCAGGAAATACTTACCGTGAAATCTGATGATGTAAACGGTAGGGCCAAAGCCTATGAAGCTATTGTAAAAGGTGAAAATATGCCTACTCCGGGAATGCCCGAATCTTTCAATGTACTTGTACATGAATTACGCGGGCTGGGACTGGAAATCAGCTTCGATAAGTAACTTAATTTGATACTCACAAAATAAATATCTGATATGGCTTTCAGACAAGATAGTAAAGTTCCGGATAGTTTTAATAAAATAACCATCAGTCTTGCTTCGCCCGAGGCTATTCTGGAACGGTCGCATGGTGAGGTTTTAAAACCTGAAACCATCAACTACCGTACCTATAAACCTGAACGTGACGGGCTTTTCTGCGAAAGAATTTTTGGCCCTGTGAAGGACTACGAATGTCATTGCGGAAAATACAAACGTATTCGCTACAAAGGCATAGTGTGTGACCGTTGCGGTGTTGAAGTAACCGAGAAAAAAGTGAGGCGCGAAAGAATGGGACACATTGAACTTGTGGTTCCTGTGGTTCATATTTGGTTTTTCCGATCTTTACCTAATAAAATTGGTGCTTTGCTCGGGATCCAGACTAAAAAACTGGAATCAATCATATACTATGAACGTTATGTCGTCATTAATGCCGGAATAAAAGAGGTGGACGGCGTTAAAAAAATGGACTTCCTCACCGAAGAGGAATATTTGAACCTTCTTGATACGCTACCGTCGGAGAATCAACACCTTGACGATAATGACCCGGATAAGTTTATTGCAAAAATGGGGGCAGAGGCAGTACACGATTTGCTGATGCGTATAGACTTGGATAAAGTATCCTTCGAGTTGCGCCACAAGGCGAATACGGAGACTTCACAGCAGCGTAAAGCAGATGCATTAAAACGTCTGCACGTTTTTGAAGCTTTCCGTGATGCCCGTAAACGTAAAGAGAATCGCCCGGAATGGATGATTGTAAAGATTGTTCCAGTCATTCCTCCTGAGCTGAGACCTTTGGTACCGCTCGATGGCGGACGTTTTGCCACTTCTGACCTCAACGACCTTTACCGCAGGGTTATCATTCGTAACAACCGGCTGAAACGGTTGATAGAGATAAAAGCTCCCGATGTCATTATGCGTAATGAAAAACGGATGCTTCAGGAAGCTGTTGACTCCTTGTTTGATAACTCACGGAAATCAAGTGCTGTTAAAACCGACTCAAACCGTCCGCTGAAATCATTGAGCGACAGTCTGAAAGGAAAACAAGGACGTTTCCGTCAGAACCTGCTTGGTAAACGTGTTGATTATTCAGGCCGTTCGGTGATTATCGTTGGACCAAAACTGAAAATGAACGAATGTGGTCTGCCGAAAGATATGGCTGCCGAACTTTTTAAGCCTTTTGTCATACGCAGATTGCTTGAACGTGGTATTGTCAAAACAGTTAAGTCGGCCAAAAAAATTGTTGAGAGAAAAGATGCCGTTGTTTACGACATCCTTGAAAATATCCTTAAAGGTCATCCTGTTCTGCTAAACCGTGCGCCTACATTACACCGTCTTGGTATTCAGGCTTTTCAGCCTATCCTCGTGGAGGGAAAGGCTATTCAGCTTCACCCGTTGGCCTGTACTGCTTTTAATGCTGACTTTGACGGTGACCAAATGGCTGTTCACCTGCCTTTGGGCAATGCTGCCGTTCTGGAAGCCCAGGTGCTGATGCTGGCTTCACACAATATATTGAACCCTGCCAATGGTGCGCCTATCACCGTACCTTCACAGGACATGGTTCTTGGACTTTATTACATCACCAAAGCACGTAAAAGTACCGAGGCCTTTCCTATAAAAGGGGAGAGCATGATTTTCTACTCTCCTGAAGAAGTACGTATCGCTTACAATGAGAAACGTGTTAACATGCATGCCATTATCAAAGTGAATGTGGATGTCAAAGAAGAGGGCAAGCTTGTAAACAAACTGGTTGAAACTACTGTGGGGCGTGTCCTTTTCAATGAAGAAGTTCCAAAAGGTTTTGGATTTATAAATAAACTGTTGACTAAGAAGGCACTGCGTGACATTATTAGTGAAGTGTTGAAAGAGACTGGAAATGCTGTTACGGCCCAATTCCTTGATGATATTAAAAATCTGGGCTACTACATGGCGTTTGTCGGAGGACTTTCTTTTAGCCTGGGAAATGTGCGCGTTCCAGCGGTTAAGGAAGAGCTTATAAAAAAAGCCGAAAAGGAAGTTGATGAAGTGATGAACAACTATAATATGGGTTTCATTACCAACAATGAGCGGTACAACCAGATTATTGATATCTGGACACACACCAACTCAAGGCTTACGAACATCGTTATGAAAGAGCTGGCTGCTGACAATGACGGGTTTAATCCTGTTTATATGATGCTGGACTCCGGCGCTCGTGGTTCCAAAGAACAGATTCGTCAGCTTTCAGGAATGCGTGGCCTTATGGCCAAACCCCAGAAAGCCGGTGCTGCCGGAAATGAGATTATTGAGAATCCTATCCTGTCAAACTTTAAGGAAGGGCTCTCTGTTCTTGAGTATTTTATTTCTACACACGGTGCCCGTAAAGGACTTGCCGATACTGCACTGAAAACAGCTGATGCCGGTTATTTGACCCGCCGGCTCGTTGACGTGGCTCAGGATGTGATTATTTCTGAAAAAGACTGCGGAACATTACGTGGACTTACCGTAACTGCTCTCAAGAAAAATGAGGAAGTTGTGGAATCACTTCATGACAGAATTTTAGGGCGCGTGGCAGTGCATGATGTATATCACCCGAATACGGGGGAAATTATCGCCAAAGGTGGTGAGGAAATTACCGAAGTGGTCAGTAAACAGATTGAAGAGTCGGGTATTGATCAAGTTGAAATCAGATCGGTACTTACCTGCGAATCGAAACATGGCGTTTGTGCTAACTGCTACGGTCGAAACCTGGCGTCCGGCCACATGGTGCAAAGGGGAGAGGCTGTCGGCGTTATTGCTGCTCAGTCTATTGGAGAACCTGGTACACAGCTTACTCTGCGTACGTTCCACCAGGGCGGTACTGCATCCAACGTTGCTGCCAGTTCAAAGATTGAAGCTAATCAGGATGGTGTCCTGGAATTTGAAGAGTTGCGGAGTGTTGCCTATAGCGATGGGAAAAGCGATAAATATGACGTTGTTACCGGTCGCTCGGCAGAAATGAAACTGATTGATCCTGAAACGGGTGTTATCTTTTCCTCTGCAAACATTGCTTACGGTTCTAAGTTATATTTCAAAAATGGCAATAAGGTAAAAAAAGGCGACCTGATTAATGAATGGGATCCATTTAACGCCGTTATTCTTTCCGAAGTTGCCGGTAATATTGCTTTTGAGAATGTTATTGAAGGCCAGACTTACCGCGTCGAATCGGATGAGCAGACAGGCTATTTCGAAAAAGTAATTATCGAAACCAAGCAGAAAGCCAAAAACCCGAATGTTAAAATTCTGGATAAAGATGGAGCTATTCTGAAAAGTTATGACTTGCCTGTGGGTGCCCATATCGTGATTGAAGAAGGTGCTAAGATCAAAGCTGGTGACCTGCTGGTGAAAATTCCACGTGCCTTTGGTAAATCCGGTGACATTACCGGTGGCCTTCCACGTGTTACCGAACTTTTTGAAGCACGTAATCCTTCCGAACAGGCTGTTGTTTCTGAAATTGATGGCGTGGCCTCTTTTGGTAAAAAGCTGAAACGTGGTAACCGTGAAATTATCATCACTGCTAAAACGGGTGCTGAGAAACGCTACCTTGTTTCAACGACCAAACAGATTCTTGCACAGGAAAATGACTTTGTGAAAGCTGGAACAAAACTTTCGGATGGTGTGATTACTCCTGCCGATATTCTGGCTATCAAAGGCCCCATGAAAGTACAGGAATACATTGTTAACGAAATTCAGGAAGTTTATCGTTTGCAGGGCGTGAAGATCAACGACAAACACTTTGAGGTGATTGTCCGCCAGATGATGCGTAAAGTTCAGGTGGAAGATCCGGGTGATACCCGCTTCCTTGAAGGAGAACTTGTGAACAAAATTAAATTTCACGAAGTGAATGACGAAATCTTTGGTATGAAGGTTGTTGATGTTCCTGGTGATTCGGATTCTGTACGTCAGGGTGAAATTATCACTGCCCGTAAGCTACGTGATGAAAATTCAACCTTGCGCCGTCGTGATAAAAAGCTCATTGAAGCCCACACTGCGCAAACAGCAACTGCCCGTCAGGTGCTTCAGGGTATTACACGTGCTTCGCTGCAAACAGACAGCTTTATCTCAGCTGCATCCTTTCAGGAAACAACTAAGGTGCTCACCCTTGCGGCCATCAATGCCAAACAGGATACGCTGAAAGGCTTGAAAGAAAATGTTATTGTCGGTCACAAAATTCCGGCCGGAACCGGCCTGAAAGAATACGCCGATATTATCACAGCTTCTAAAGAAGAGCATGATGCCATGGTGGCAAAAGCCAATGACATGGATGCTGTTGAAGAAATAGCCGAAGAGAAATAACTCATTATTAAGGCTGTTGCAATAAGGAATTTTCTGCCCTGCAACAGCCTTTTTTATAAAATACAATATCATGGAAGACAATAATAATCAGCAGCAAAACCAAATCAATATTGAACTGAGTGAAGAGATGGCAGAGGGTGTTTACTGCAACCTCGCCATTATTACCCATTCACATGCCGAGTTTGTTGTTGACTTTGTAAAGCTCATGCCCGGCGCTCCCAAAGCCAAGGTAAAATCCAGAATTATCCTTACTCCCGAACATGCCAAAAGGCTGTACAAAGCTTTGCAGGATAATATCCGGAAGTTTGAAGCAATGCATGGTACTATTAAAGAAAACCCTGATGGTGGATTGCCGCCGTTTACCATGGGTGGGCCTACAGCACAGGCATAATAAAAAGAGGCTGTCTTTTTAGACAGCCTCTTTTTTTATTATAGCTGATTTCAAAGATGCTTTTTCAAAAAATCTTCCATAGCTTGAAACACTTTATCCCGAACCGGCTTCTTGGAAAGCAGTAAATCGTGTAGGCCGCCTTCAAAAGAGGCGCTTTCCACGTTCTTTCCAATGACATGCGAGAAGTGCTCAATATCTTCCACACTCAACACGGAATCAGCATCCTGCATTTCCGGTTTAAAGTTTCCGGGCTTTACATTTCTGGCCGAATGCATCACCAGCACCGGGCATTGGATATCCAGTCCTTTTTGTAACTCCTTTTGTGCCGCGTAAACTCCTTTTATCCAACTGGCATAAATTCTGAAACCGGCATCGGGTTTCATCTTTATATCGTAGTCCCATTCCCCGTTATGGCTTTTGTGGAGACTGTATCCGTAGCCTTTGTCTAGTCCTACCGGAGAAGGCAGACCGGGAAAAAAACCCGCCAGCGACACCATTAACGGAATAAAAGTCTTTTTTAATAACGCGGAGACGTTAAACTCAAAAAACGGGCTGTTTAAAATGAGTGCATCTATAAAATTGTCACCCCGGTGATCATTGGCATACAAAGCTGCAATCAATCCTCCTGTGGAATGTCCCACGAGAACCAGCTTTATATTTTTATCCTTTTCCCGGATTTGTGCAACGGAATGGTCTATTTCTTCGAAATACTCACGGATATCTCTGAAATCATTAGGTTTTTGGTGAGGCAAAATGGAACGTCCGTATTTTCTCAACTCCAGCGCATAAAAGTTAAATCCCAATTTGTTAGCCCAGTCTGCCAAATGATCCTGGAAAAAATAATCGTTGAAACCATGCAGATAGAGCAAGGCTCTCTTCGTAGGTTCTTCTGCTTTCCTTTCGATAAGGGTAGCTACGACTTTTCCTTCGTAATCGGGTTTTAGCTCCAGCGTATGAAAAATAAAACCGTTTTCTTTTTGTTTTTCCATGATGCAAATTATTGTGTGGTTAACTGAAATAGGATGAACTTTTCTTTATAAGACTCTTTTCTCAACAAATATAATGAATTTTTTGCAATTTACTTTTTATACAGGCATTTGATATACAAAGAGTTATTTGCTACGGCGGTTATTCGCCAGCATCGATTTAAAAAAAAGAAGAGATATTGAAATAATAAAATGGAATCAGATGGCTATTCTGATATGGCTTCTTTCGTCATAATGCGGATACTCCTTCGGCTGATGGGACTATTTTTCTGATATTCAATCTCTTCTATAAGGCTGCTTGTATGGCAGGAGTCTCCGGAACCTCCGGAGTCATGGCTGCAAGCCAGCTTTTTCCCTGTTTTCGGATTTGTGATGGAGCTGGAACACTGTTTTTTAAATTGGCCTCCTTTGATAAGGAACATTTTAATGGCAAAGCCGGCAAAAGCCACACCCAGAATAACTACCGAAAGAAGAAACAATTTAATAAACATATTTGTATATGTATGTGCTGCAAAGATAAGAGTAATTTCGGCTTGAAGTGAAATATTTAACAATAAATAAGATTTCATCTTTTTACAGTCTGAACGCATAGCACACAATCGCCGTAGCCACTGCCGCATTCAGTGATTCAGCTCCGGCACCGGCACCGGCAGGAATATATACGCGTTCATCAATAAAAGGATAGAGCGCCCGGGAAATACCATGTGCTTCACTGCCCATGAGCAGAATGCCTTTCCCCGGTTTTCCGGCTTTACGAATGTCTCTACCATCCAGCATGGCGCCAAACACTTTCAAATCATCCGGTTTGCCATCAAGCCATTCAGTCAGAGAGGAGTAATGCACCCGCACCCGTGCCAGCGAACCCATAGTAGCTTGAACCACTTTCGGATTAAAAGCATCCACCGTTTCCGAAGAACAGACAATGTCGCTGATGCCAAACCAGTCGGCAGTGCGAATTATCGTTCCCAGGTTGCCTGGGTCTTTTATGTCGTCCAGCACCAGAACATAGCAGTTAATCGTTTTAATATCCGGTAATACATATTCCGGTTTCTCCACTACAGCCAGCACCTCCGACGGATTTTTCAGAGCAGAAATTTTCTCCATCTCCTTCAAAGTGATGATTTCACATTTTAAGTCCGCCAAATTTTCCTTGTGCGCGGTTACCCATGCTTCCGTGGCAAACAGTTGTATCACTTTCAACGAGCCATCAATAAAGTCCGGTACGTTGATACTTCCCTCGGCGAGGAAACGCCCGTATTTACGCCGGAATTTGTTTTGCTGCAAAGAGTGCAGTTGTTTTATGGTGGCTTTGCTCAGCATGATGCGAAGATATAAAAAAGCCCTTTCCGAAACGAAAAGGGCCTTTTAATCTTTGTTATTTGGATTTTGAAATTTCCAATTTTATTCTGCTTTCACATCCAAAGCCAGTTCCACGACAATGTCTTTGTGCAATTTGATGGTGGCTTTGTATTCGCCCACCTCTTTGATAGCTTCACCGCTAATTTCAATTTTCTTACGGTCAACTTCCAGATTTTTCTGTGCTTTGATGGCATCGGCAATCATAATGTTGTTCACCGAACCAAAAATTTTACCTTTTGTACTGGCTTTCACGCCAATGGTCAGCTGAGCACCTTCCAGCACTTTGGCCAGTCCTTCGGCTTCTTTTCTGATTCTTTCTTCTTTGTAAGCTTGTTGCTTTTTCACCTCGGCAACTACTTTTTTGGCAGATGCGGTGGCGACAATAGCCATTCCTTTAGGAATCAAAAAATTGCGGGCGTAACCATCTTTCACGGTAGTAAGGTCATTTTTATACCCCAAACCGGTAATATCTTGTTTTAAAATAATTTCCATTGTAATTTCCTCCCTTTTATTTTAATAAGTCAGCAACATAAGGCATCAAAGCAAGGTGACGAGCTCTTTTGACAGCTTTGGCCACTTTTCTCTGGTATTTTGTCGAAGTACCCGTAATGCGGCGGGGCAGTATTTTGCCTTGTTCGTTAACAAAACGGAGCAAAAAGTCAGCATCTTTATAATCAATATATTTGATGCGATTTTTCTTGAACCGGCAGTATTTTTTCCTGGTCGTGTCTACTGCAATCGGTGTTAAATATCTGATATCTGAATTCTGTGCCATGATTTTATTTTTTAAGTTTAAGTTGAGAATAGATTAGGCTTTCTTTTCGGCGGTTTCCGCTTTTTTGCTGTCAGAAAACTTCTTCCGCCGTTTTCCCGAGTAAGCAATAGCATGTTTGTCAAGCTTCACGGTCAAAAAACGCATCACTCTCTCGTCACGCTTCAACAACACTTCCAGCTTCTCGATATACGAGCCATCTACCCTGTATTCAAACAGATTATAAAATCCTGTCGATTTTTTCTGAATAGGATACGCCAGTTTGCGCATACCCCAGTTCTCACGATTCACCATCTCACCACCGTTGTCCTTGATGAGCTTCTCGTAAGTCTTTACCGTCTCCTTTACCTGATCTTCAGATAAAACGGGAGTTAAAATGAAAACGGTTTCATACTGATTTACCATCTTTTTGTTAATTAGTTAATAATTAATAATAAATTTCGGAGTGCAAAAGTAGAAAAATTTTGGTTACGTAGCTGTTTTTTTGTTGATTTTATGCCTTTTACAGTCAATTAGTGTTACATTATTTTTTGGGCGGGCCTGCACACGTGCTTGCACGGGCTGTCCGCTCTATCTTTACCACGCAAACGCTTGTTCCGTAAGGCAGGAAAGGAGCTTCCTCTGGTCGCTCTTTCCTGCCCACTCCACATAGCGTTTGCCTGGCAAAGGATGCCGCTGCCATCCCTGCCGCAAAAGAGTGACGAAGGGAGGGAGGGACGAAGAGAAGTTGAGAAATAGAAACGATTTACCTGCCGACTGATTCACAAATGAATAACAGCGAAGCCCATGACCAATAACCCATCAACAAATTACCGCATTATCACATTAGCGCATTACCAAATTATCGCATTATTTTCTGACCACCGTTTGACAGCGAAGCGTCTTCCTCTCAGCTTTCCAACATCGTTTTTGCAATAAATTCTGCTGCTTTGCCATCGCCAAACAGCGGTGGAAACGCTAATTCTTTTCCAACACGGCTGAAATGGTCAAAAGCATTCATAATCATATTTTTGTCTGCATTCACAACGATACCGCAGCCCTGTTCCACAATTTCCTTCCACTCTGTTTCGGAACGGAGGATAAGAGACGGTTTTTCAAAAAAGTAAGCCTCCTTCTGTACCCCGCCCGAGTCGGTAAAGACCATCTCACAACGGCTTTCCAGCATAATCATGTCAAGGAAGGAAACCGGTGGGATAAGCCGGATGTTTTCTTCCTGTTGCAGTTGCTGGTAAAGTGTGCTACCCAGGTTCTTACCCAATAGTTTGGCAGTACGCGGGTGCAATGGTAGTACGAGCGGTGTTTGACTCTCCTGTGAAATTTCCAGAAAAGCTTTGAAAATAGTGTTGAGCCGCTCTGGCTGGTCAGTGTTGTTGTCACGATGCACAGTAGCGAGGAAAAAAGGTTTCTCTACCAATTGCTGTGTTTTCAGGATGTCACTTTTCTTTTCGGCAATTTCCCGGAAATACAGGCTATTGTCGTACATCACATCACCACAGTGAAATATTCCCGGATGGTCAGCGGTGAAAGGCTTTTGGTTGTCTTTGTCAAATCCCTCATGGATAAGGTTTTGCAGGCCGGTTTCCGTGGGCGTAAAGAGCAGTGTAGAGGCGTGGTCGGCCATAATGCGGTTGATCTCTTCGGGCATACTTTTGTTAAACGAACGCAATCCTGCTTCGATATGAACAATAGGGACGTGAATTTTGGCGGCGGCAATAGCGCCGGCCAGCGTAGAGTTGGTGTCGCCGTATAGCACCAGATAATCGGGCTTTTCATGAAGCAGGATTTCTTCCGTTCGGGTTATCATGCCGGCGGTCTGTACACCGTGGCTGCCGCTGCCAATGTTCAGGTTATAATCCGGTTCGGGAATTCCCAGCTCATCGATAAACACCTGCGACATGTTGGCATCGTAATGCTGTCCGGTGTGGATGATAACTTCCTGAATTTTCCCGGAAAAACTATTTTTTATGGCCCGGCTTAATGCCGCAGCTTTGATAATTTGCGGCCGTGCGCCGATGAGGGTTACAATCTTCATGCTTTGGTACAGTTAAGAAGCTTAAAGTGTTTGCTGTTTCTGATGTTTGCTGATGGTGTCTAAAAGTTCAAATACCATCAGACTTTCTATTGTTTCCGATTGATTAAAAATATGTTTTCACAGCAAATTCAGATTGCTCCATGAATATCTTTTTAAAACTCACTATGTTGTTTTGCTCACAAAGATAATTAATCCGGCTTAATAGTTTTAATAATGAGCTATATTTTTCTTTTTAATGAGCCGCAACGTGTTGACTTTAATACGTGCCGTATTTCCATGATTAATTTTCATAACTTCAACTAATTGTGGTATGAACCTTAGGTGGTGTTGTGTGGTCGTACTTTTATTATTCTATCAAATAATTCTGTTTTAGTAATGGACTTATCAGCATCCCATATGCTTTCTTTTTCAATTTTAATTCTTCTTGTTCCTCAATAATTCTTAAAAGATATTTTATCTGGTTCAAAATAGGAATTCTTTCGCAATCCGAATCGTTCACATTCATCAACTGTATCGGACTATTTGCTTCAAAGGTATTGTAAAGAATAAATTGCATTTCCATCGGGGAATATCCTTCAAAATCAGGAAGTCCCTGATTGTTCCGGTCTTGCATCCTTTTGTTAAAATACTTTTGAATTTCTTCTATATCTATCACTTTTCCTCCTTTGTTTTATGCTCTAACGGTGTAGTATATTAGGCGTTGGGCTTTTTGAAACACCTAACTTTCAATTTACTATATCGTTTATTTACATTTACAATGTTTAATTCAACTACCTATCATCCAATGATCTTTATACATTTTTAGTTGGTTAAAGTAAATTTTACAAATATTCTCTAATATGATAAATTTTCTGTGTTTTCCTTGCATTTTGGCTAACACCGCGTTCAGATTGGGCTGTGCCAGCCATCAGAACGCTAATTGTTACCGCCACGTGCTTTTCAAATTTATCACAAATATTTATGTTCTATTGCTGTCAGTTTCAGGCTATTTACTTTTTTCAATTGAACATCCTTACATTCCATAAATTGTTGGTTAAAAATGACGATATTTTTTCCACTGATATGTAATGAGCTATTAAATCTAATGCCGTTTGCCCCAGTAAAAACATTAATAAATTCACATATGAATTGAGTAGGAATATATTCAATTTCCGAGTCATACCTTCTCATTGGTTTTGAGAGGTCTCGACTAATTTTTTTTCTTAATAAACTAGCTTTTATGGTTTCGTTAATCTTTGTCGGTTGAAATAGTGGTGTATCTTCTGTGAAATCGACAATTTTTATTGAATCAAATTCTTTTTTTAATTGAAATCTAGCGATGCTTAATTCATCCAAATAGGAAGCTCTAACTTCATAGAGGACTGTATCTGGGTTATCGCTTAAATACAAATAGGGTATCCCAGATGGATTCGCCCGACCACCACTAACAAGTTCAGGTTTCGGACTCTTCATTTCATCTGGGCTATATGATTTTAATCCACTTTGATGATGCACCCTAGCACGAAATAAGTTATCTTTTGGTTTTAATTCAAATTGAGTATTAAAGAAACCATCCCAACCCAATTCTACCAAATAATCAATATTTGAAATAAATCTTTTAGACCATTTTAACTCTTCTTTTAGCCTTTCCCAATGCATAAAATTTTCAATAATATCTTCATTGTAATCAACTAAGTCTTCTGAACTTGAGATATCAGTTGAAAGCTTGGGCAAAACCTCATGAAGAATCTTTGTTGCAATCACTTGTGAAGTAAAAAAACTCCAATTTCCTTGAATCTTTGATTTTAACGATTTTCCATCAGCTACAATGTGAAAGTTATCTAACAATTCTTGGAAAAAGTCAAGTAACTCATCAATGTCAATTAAAGGAACATTACTTGAATTACAAATTTTACAATCTCCACTTTTTTTAGAAGATGAAATGAAACCTTTCAGTTCTTTATCAGCAAAACAATTGGTACAAATTTCCATATGACTTACCTATTTCTTAAATATTCTTGAACAATCAAAATATGATTCTTTATGGAAATCTTTTTTATTACACCTAATCCAGGATAATGTTCTTCATCAAAGTAATTTTCTAATTCCTGAATTGCGGAATTGGTAAGATGGTTTTCTCTACAATAAGATACAGCTTTCAGTGCTGCTTCAGCAAATTTCCCCTGTACATTTGCTATTGAATCATTACTATCAGAAGTAAAATGTCTAATCCAAATTTGATTTTGTCTATTTAAATATGTTAAGTGTATAACAACTGCCCTTGGTGTTCTACCACCATCTGTATATCCACTTTGCAAAACAGTAAAGTCAGAGAAACCTCTAAATCCCTCTTCATTGTAGTAAAGGTGCTCTTCAGAGAACTTCTGCTCCTCAATACTAAGAAAGTCACTATTACGCACTTGTTTTTCAAAAAAATCGTCTAGTCTAATATAATTTTTATTCAACTCTCGAAGGAATCTATTTAATGCTCTATTTCTTCCCGGGTCTTCAACATTAATCGAACTAATTTCTGCTTGTTGAACCAACCTTTCAAAATCCTGTTCATCTGCATTTACATCGTTTTGACAAATTAGCATGCAATTGCTTAATTTATAATCATCAATACATTTTTGAATATAATTTGTATTACTTCGATAATAAAAGGCAGGCATTAAAATACCTTCAGCTTGATTAACAATATATTCCAAAAAGAAATCATTATCCCCTGCCAGCTCACCCACCAATGGATTGATTATTAAATAAGCTTGCTGCCCTTGTTGTTGAAAAACTTTACAGGCAAGATTTAGATTGTTTTGAGATTCTTTTACAGGTTCTAATATTGGCATAATATAGTCCTGAGTAATACCTTCAATGGCTAATTCACGTAAAGCAATAAGTTCAAATTGTCTTGCTCTCAATAATGGGTAATACATATGTTAGGCTTTTAATGGTGTCTTGATGTTAGCTATTAGACTATTCAATTGTGATTTTTTCAACTTGAGAGCCAAACTAAGTTGGTTGAATATTTTGAAATATCGTCTTGAAAGTGCATTTTCAAAGTTTCTATTTTTCATAAGTTCGATAAAGAGGCTGTTTAAATCTTGTTTTGGAATCTGCTTTATAATATCACTACATATATTGAACTGATTAAAACTTGTCATTTGAGGAAGCTCTCCAAAATATGATTTAACAATCGCTTTATATTCATTGGTATGAAGGATATGCATAATAGTTTCAGTATCTATTCGTGTATCATTAATTGCATTCCGATAGAGTATGAACTTTTGAGCTTGACTTTTTTTATAAGTTATTATTCCAATTGCAGAATCATATTTCTTATATAAATGCAACTTCGTTTCAGGTACAATAAGAAATATCTGATTAAATGCTTTTCGATAATTTTCAAGTTGTATTTTTAAACGGTTGTCATTATCATATTCCGTTTTTATTTCAAATGCTTTAGAATTACCATTAAACATGGCTATATCCGCAATTGCGCTGCCTACACGGTATTCACTATATAATTTTGAATTTGTTTGTCCGAGTTCTTGAATTAACCATTCTGTTAAAAAGGAATTTTTTAATACATATTCATTTTGATAATGCTTTTCCAAAATAGAGTAGA
>VAPE01028774.1_pt1 | contig 73981 bp, 77 predicted proteins | sample 3393911 | NCBI WGS metagenome assembly VAPE01 (sample SAMN08290436, study PRJNA428436) | hydrothermal vent metagenome | isolation source: Deep-sea hydrothermal vent chimney | place: Atlantic Ocean: South-mid Altantic Ridge
AACGCACCTAATGTCCATTTGCCAAATATTGATTTATGAAATTGAAATATTTTATCTTTTTCAGACCAGCAAACACCGACCAATAAACCGCCCTCTGCAAGATTTTTTAAACATTTTTCTATAATTGAATTTTTACTATGAAAATAATATATCGATTGATTAAAGCTAAAGACATCAAATTTCTCCTCCAAGTCTTTACTAAGAAAATCTCCTTTAATGATATTCCCATTCGGAAAAACTAATCTTGCATCCCTTATAGATTTTTCATCATTATCAATGCCTGTTACTTCAACTATAAATCCTTTTCTTTCCAAGGTCGTTACTATCTTCTTTAAATAATGTCCGTCTCCAATTCCAACATCAAACCACCTTATTCTATTTGTTGATATATTTTTTGTTATTCCCTCTATTAAAAGCTTAAATTCACTTCCTCCTTCAAGGGAATTTTTAAATTCTTCAAGACATTCCTCATAATTTAATTTATTATTCATTTTTTATTGGTATAAGTTTTTCAAAATATTTATTTTTATATCCATCTTTCCTATAATTAAATATATCTGTTGCCATTGAATTAATAATTTCATCTATATTTTTAAGTTTTTGCAATATTTTAATATTCTTTATAAATTTTTTTCTCACAAAACTATTATAGTAAATCTCTTTTTCTTTATTAAAATCTACCCCTATAAGAAAAGGATTCTTCTCAAAGATTCTACATGAGAACATGTTTATTAAATCTATTGGTCCATCGATATGCGCATTAGGATATTCTTTTTCATATATTACCCTCGGTATAGCACAATCCAAAACCGAAAGAGTAAAGAGAGAATTTTTTTTAAAGTTGAGTTTTTTTAGACTTCTTCCCATTACAATACAGTCATCTATAATATATCCTCCATCGAGTGTTCCTTTGAATGATTTAGGATTAATAAATTCCTTTTTTATATTGGGATAATTAAAAAACTCTGAAATCAAAAAACCACTGCGTAATAAAAAATATAATTTATCAGGTTTGTTCTTTTCTACATTTATTTTTATTCTTTTTAATTCTCTCGCCATTTTTAAAGGAAGGAAAACCCTGTAATAGTCATAAAACATAAAAAACTCAATATTATTAGCCTCATATTGTCTTTTTATATTTAATATTTTAAAACCTTCATTTTTTAAAATATTTTTAAAATTTTCTTCCCTATTTTTATTATTCTTTACGAACACAACTGTATTCCCATATTTTCCAGAAATATGATTAAGATACTCCACCCTAAAAGATTTAAAAGGGTATTCGGGATTTATCCACCAATCCCATGAGAGCAAGGAATACATATAATCCATATTAGATATCATCTCCACATCAAGATCGTCCCATAACTTACCACCATATAATTCCTGATTGTTATTTTTTATTATGTAAACTGCTTTAGAATTATCCCTTTTCATGACTCTCTTTTGGATATATGAATCTGCATTATGTTCTTTCATAAATGGCTCAGTAAATTTTTTGAATAAATTCTCAAAAGATCCATTTCTCTCTTTAGGTAGATTTTTATTTTCTTCTTTTTTAACTAAATATTCTTTTTTTTCTGTAAGATAGTTGTTTTCTATAAGATATTCTAATATCTCATTAAAAATTGATATTAAGTCTGGAAATTCCTTGAAATATTTGGATTTTTCTTTAATAAAAAATTCTTTAGACCAACCAGTCCAATCTTCTTTATAATCTAACTCATGAATTATGGGGTCTAGTGAATCAATTAATTTAGCGAATTTTGCTTCACTAGTTGTTTGTTCTTCAAACTCATTATATAAATTTAAAAATTTGCTATCTAATGGCTGAGGTAATTGTTCTTTCAACTTTTTAAGAAAAACTGCTTCATCTTTTTTATTTTTGATAACATCATTATTTTTTGGTTCTAAAGGATTGTCTCCCGATTCTATTTCTAAAATATCATGATAAATTAATAACTCATAAACTTTTGTTTTATTTATATCTATATCTATTTTGCTTAAGAAAAAATCCGCCAATAATAAACAGCTCCATGAATGTTCTGCCGAACTCTCTTTACGTTTGCCTACAGAATTTTTTCTATAAACACTTTTTAATCTATTAAAAGTTCTGAATTTATGTATATCTTTAATTAAGTCTTTCATTTTTTTATTTTGAGATTTCCAAAATTTTCAAGAACGTTTCTTGCAGATTCCTGGATATGTTCATAAATTTCTCTTGTAACATTTTCCGTAAAGGAACGTCCCCCTAAATTAGGATAATCAATTATCAAAGGAGATGACGAATACATTAAGTTATTGGGACTAAGGTTTATTCTTAGTGAATCTTTTTTGGTGAATGAACTTAACATCTCATCAAAATCTCTGAAATACAAAGTCATTAACTCGCAGCCGATTCCCTTAACTTCCCTATATACTCCTATCTGCTCAAAAAATTCTTTCATTAAAATTACATTTCGGGAATGAGTGGATTGTTTATATTTATTAATAAAATCTGGATGATAAAATGCATCTTGTTCATAAGTTTGTATGTGTCCGTTTGGATTCCTCATGGGAACTAAGACAAAATTCATACCCTCATGAACTCCACTGATTCTTACGTAGCCATATTTTTTATTTTCGTTTACTTCAGTTATATTTAATTCTGTTTCTCTTATTCTATTTTGAAACTCTTCATTGCTCAGAGGATTTTGAAAAGCTACTGCAAAATCTAAATCTTCTTCACCTTTTCTCATTGTTCTAGTCGAGGAAGAACCGATTAATTTCATTAAAGGAACATTGTCTGGAAAAGCGTCTAAAACAATTTCCTCTAAATCATTTAAACAAGTATAAAAGCTATTCCAATCTGTAAATCTGGCAGATTCATATACTCTTGAATAGTGTTCTAATCTATCCTTTAACATTTGTTTCTCCATAAATATCATAAAAATTATGAGTTTTATAAATGTTCAGTTTGATTCAATTAATTTTAATTTTTATATGGAAGTTTTTTATGGGACGGGAAAATATCCTTCTTGGCTAGGTTATTCACTTGGATATTATTTAGTTGAAAAATATTTGGCAACATTAAATGAGATTGATTGGAATATTCTTTTAAGAAAAAATCCCAAAGAGATTTTAAACTTTGTTTTATATAAACAATAGTCTTTGAATTATCTAATGTTAATATATACTTTTAATTTATACAATATTTAAGAAGTATCTTCTTTTAGGAAAAGTAATGAAAGAAACTTTGAGGGAGGTGATGAGGAAAGGAAAGAAGAGTTTGATTGTCTTGGATTTGGCAGGAATTTTTGGAGCTTCGACTTTCTTGAGTGGATGTACACAAGCTCAGGTAGATTATCTAAATGGAGTTTCTCCTACGAAACAATTGTTGCTTCCACCCCTACAATAAGTTATAAAACTTTTACGGCAAATTATTATCGGGATTTGAATGGAGATGGATTTTCTGAACCTAATGAATTTATAGGAGGAGAAAGAAAGTATTTTATTCAAATGAAGATGTAATGTTTGTATTAGATAAATTTGGTACTAAGAATATGACTAATGCACAAATAGAAGAAAAGATTTATAATCCTAATGGGAAGCTTATATTTGATGGGATTGATATTAATAGTTATGGAAATTTTATTGATTGGAAACATATAGAAGTTTCTAATTTGAAAAAGATTTCAGAAAGATTGAAGCAGATAGGATATCCGAATATCAATAACTTGAGTTATTGGAAGAAACAAGAAATTTTAAGTTGGAAGAAAGGGGATTATACTTTGCATAATATAAATGGTACTTCTAATTTGGAAAATATAAAAAATACGAAAAATTTTTATGGAACTTGGTTAGGCGCTTTTTATGTCAATGGAAAAAATGTTGATTCTGTGCAAGCTGATGTAAAACCAGCTCCAAAATAATTTTGGTAAACCTTTAAAATTTTTTTTAATGTATTTTTTATAGAAGGGAAAAGATAAAACCTCTTATAACAATATGTTTATAAAAGCGGAATGCCATAAAAAATTATAATGGTGTGTTTGTAAAAATTATTAAATGAGACCTAAGAATAAAATCAATAAGGAAAGTTTAGTTTCTATTTTAGAAATTTTTGTTTTAATTATTAGTTTGTTTGCTTTCGCTTTTATATTGGGGCAAAATTTTAAGAGTGTTTCTGCAGGAGGAACTCCGTGTACAGGGAAGAATATTCCCAAGGGCTGTACACCTGTAACTAAGAAGTCTCCATCCTCTGGGATTATAGGAAATGTGCTTGCGGCAGGGGGAGGTTATCTTGTTTCAAGTATGCTTTTCAAGGGGAAGCCCTATGCGGGCGTTGCTGGAAGTTTAGGAGGAGTCATACTTAAGAATGTTGTTTTTCCTGGAAAAGATACTGCGAAAGGCAAGAGTGGAATTTTTAAAATTTTTACTAAAACAAAAGGGGTCTCTGGGACAGGAGCAGTTTTTCAATCTGCGACTTGGGCTGCGGCGATGTTCTTGGCTTCAAAGATGATTGTTAGTAGTTTAGATATTGGAGGTTATAAACTTTCTAAAAGTGATTCAAGTACTGTCGCTTTACTTACTGCGGGGGCTTTCGGACTCGCAAGATATGGTGCTTTGTCTGGAGGGAAAGGAATTCTAAGTGGAAAGTTTTTCGGATTAGGAAATGCTTATACCGGACCTCTTATGTGGGCTGGTTCTGTTATGCTTGTTTCTTATCTGTTATTAAGTAAGAAGAAGAAAATACAATATGTTAGTGTTACTTGTTCTCCCTGGAGGCCTCAATTAAAAGGTGCGGATTGCGAATCTTGTAATGAGAATATTCTTCCTTGTTCGGAATACCAATGTAGAAGTCTTGGTCAGGCGTGTGTTTTAACTCCTGCAAATAAAGCTGGAAAAAGATTATGTTTTTACAATAATTCAAGAGATGTTCTTCCTCCAATCATAAAGCCTTCCACGAGTTTATTAAGTTCTGATCTAAAATACACTCCGAACAACAAAGTTTCTCCTCCAGACAGAGGAGTTTATGTAACTTATACTGGAAAAAAGAGCACCAGTTTAGGAGAACAAAATACAAAATGTATACCGGCTTTTACGCCTTTTACATTTGGGATAAAAACTAATGAGCCATCACAATGTAAGATTTCAAAAACGAGAACGAAATCATTTAAAACGATGGGTGGAGATTATTTTGATTCTGGTTCTTTTGCTTATAATCATTCTACGATGCTTTCCTTTCCTTCGGAAAGTTCTTTGAATGCGAGTGGCATAACTCTTTCAAACGGGAATAAATTTAATTTATATGTTCGATGTAGAGATGCAAACGGAAATGCAGACAAGTCGAACTTCGGATTTAATTTCTGTATAAATAATGGGCCGGATACAACCCCCCCAATAATTGTCGGAACGAGTATAGTTTCAGGAAGCCCAGTTTCTTATAATACAAGTAACATAAATAATTTCGGTATTTATGTAAATGAGCCTTCGACGTGTAAGTGGTCCCATATAAATTTAGCCTATAAGGATATGCTTAATAATTTTACTTGTGCGAGTTCTCCTCTTGAAATGAATGCTCAAATGACGTATACTTGTGAAACGAATTTGACAGGTATAGAAAACTTGAAGAACAATTATTTCTTCTTTAGATGTAAAGACCAGCCAAATTCTCCAGAGAAAAAAAGAAATGTTGATACTCAATCGATGAAGTTTTTGATAAAAGGAACCCGACCTTTAATCCTTGATTCTGCAGGGCCCAATAATATTATTGTGAAAAATTCAGTGAGTCCGACGGAGGTTGATCTCACTGCCAAAACTTCTGCTGGAGCAGATTATGGAAAAGCGGTTTGTTCTTATGAAGGCTTTGGAACGAATGGAAAATTAATTGATTTCTTTTATAAGAATGCTCCTTTATTCTCTACAAATACTCATTTACAGAAAATTTGGCTTCCCACAGGAATTTATAATTATACAATTTCTTGTCGTGATTTAGGAAATAATATTGCTTCTAAGAATATAAGTTTTGGAGTTTATGTCGACAATCAGGCGCCATTAGTTGTTCGGACTTATCGCGAAGATAATAATCTTGCGGTCGTGACGGATGAAAATTCTTCGTGTGTTTATGATACGAAAGATTGTAATTATTTGTATGAAGATGGAATAAAAATGAAAGAATTAAATGGATTGCTACATTATGTTGGTTGGGATACAAGTAAGAATTATTATATAAAATGCGAGGACAGATACAACAATAGACCAAGTCCCGGGGAGTGTTCTATTATTTTGAATCCTTTTAGGTCTAAGATTCCTCTAAAACAATGAAGTTTGCAGAGAGAAATAAACGAGCGCAGATTCGTTTGTCTTTTGGATTTTTAGTTTCGATAATTCTCATAATTGTTTTTATTGCAGCGGCGATTTATGTCGTTGGAAAAATGTTAGCGTTGAAAAATTATACTCAAATAAAACAATTTAAACAAGAATTACAACAAAACATTAATACACAATGGAGTGGAGAATTTGGTTCTGAAAACTATCAGTATTTTCTTCCAAAGGAAATAAAGAAGGTTTGTTTCTCCGAGGGAATTGGAGGAAAATTTTATTTTCTTCCTCTCGGTGTGAGTCCCGACGATAAATTTAAAAATATAAAGGTTACTTCTGATTTTTGTATAAATAATACTGGAAGAGTTAATGTTAAGTTAGTAAAAACTTATGGCAAACCATTGGTTAATGTTCAGAGGCCTTAATATGAAAGATTTTCTAAAAGGGGGGAATTTAAATGAATAAGAAAGGATATCATTTTGGTCTTTCTTTTCTTTTTTCAATTCTTCTTGGAGCATCAATTTTATTTATGGCTATTTATGGAACAACAAAGTTTTTGAATGTGGAACAATTCGGGCATAACGAGGAGACTTCTTCAAATTTAAATGCGCTTCTTGAACCTTTGGAGACGAGCTTTCAAAGTTATCAAAGTCTCTCTTTAGAATTTCCTGTAACTACAAGAATTTCTAATATTTGTAAATTAGGGGGGAACTTTGGAGAACAGGAAATTGATATTTCGCAGAAGAGTTTGAAGAAATATTCTCTTATCAGCTCTCCGGTTAATTTTTATGATAAATATCTTTTCTCAAGTCATTTTGTTGAAGATAAAAAATTCTATTTATTTTCTAAGCCATTTAAATTTCCATTCAAAGTTGCGAGTTTAATTTATTTAGTTCCTGCTTCAAAAAATTATTGTTTCATAGGTGCGCCACAAAAAATAAATACTGAACTCGAAAATTTAGGAGAGAAGAATTTATTCTATAAAGATTGCTCTTCTGAGGGATATATTAATGTTTGTTTTAATGGAGGAGATTCTTGTGATATTTCTGTTAATCTTTATGAAAGTTCAGTTACTCATATAAATAATGGAGAAAAAATTTATTTTGATGGAGATGCTTTAATGTATGGAGGAATTTTTTCTGATAAACAAACTTACGAATGTCAGGTTAAAAGATTAATCGGCCGGGAGAAGTCACTTATTATTTTATATGAGAAGAAAGCAAACCTTCAAAGTAGAAATGGTTGTTTTTCAGACGATGTTCCTTTATTGGAAAAAATTAATTCTGAATTAAGGGATTACACGGGTTCTTCAAATCTTGAATCTATAAGAAGAAGTATGAATTTCTATTATGAAAAATCTAATCCAGGGTGTAATTTATGGTAGGAAAATCTGGACAAATGAAAATGCAACAAACTATTTTTATGCTTCTTGCACTTATACTTTTTTTTATTTTATTAGGTATGTTTTTTTTAGTGATTAATTTTTCAAAACTTAAACATACTGCGAATAATCTTATGATGGAGAGATCTATTTTATTGGCGTCTAAATTAGCAAACTCTCCAGAGTTTTCTTGTGGAAATGCTTTTGGGGAGCCGAAGACTTCCTGTATCGATTTGGATAAGGTTATGGCTTTGAAAGACTTATCGGAAAATTATACAAATTTCTGGGGGGTTGATAATATAGAAATAAGAAGAATTTATCCGACGCAGGATGCAGATAAAAATTGTACCGAGGAGAATTATCCCAGATGTGGAATAATAAAAATTTATAACAGTCCTTTAGAAGGGGTTGGAGTTCAGGATTTTGTTTCCTTGTGTAGAAAAACTGAAAAAGATAGTGTTGTAAAGAACATCTGCCAATTTGGAGAAGTTATAATTTTTAAGAAAAATGAAAAATAGAAAAGCTCAGGAAGAAATTGTAGGGTTTGCGATTATTTTAATCTTGGTTGGAGTTATCCTTTTGATTTTTCTTGCTCTTTCTATAACTAAACCTCAGAAAAAGCCGGTGGAGAGTTTTGAGGCTGGAGATTTTTTACAGTCCGCTTTTCAGGTTAGCACACCTTGTGAAATAAATTTCGAACCCAATCGTTCGGTTAAACAATTAATTTTTTATTGTGAGGGTAGTCAAATTTGTTTAAAAGGAGAAACTGCTTGTGAGATTCTTAATTCTACTTTGAGTAATATTTTGAAAGAAGCGTTTGTCGTTGGAAATGAAAGTTCTAAGAAAGGTTATTTATTAAATATTTCAGATGGTTTGGGTAGGAGTGTTCTTGATTTAGAAGCAGGAAATATAACAACAGGAACTTTCAAGTCTTCTGTTCGGGAAGGTTCAAGGGGGGGGAATTCTTTTGTTGCTAAATTCTCAATTTATTTTTCTTAGATTTTTATATGAATTATTAATTCATCGATAAGAATTTTAGGAGTAAATCTTTTTCTCTTCTTTGTTCTTTCTTTTTTTAATTCTATTAATCCAAACTTTTCTAAAATCTTTGCATCTTTACTTACAGCTTTAAAATCCCGTTTCAGTTCTTTTGCAAGTCGGTATAATGAATCTGGTTTTTTAGTCCTTATAATATAAAGAAGTTTTGCTTTTTCGTCGGTTAAAATACTTTTTAAGGAGGAAACTTTCTTAAACAAATCTTTTTCAGAAGAAATATTTTTCCAAATTATTGAAAATATTCCTTTATTCTCTTCTATAATAATTTCTTTCTTTCTTTGTTCCATTTTGATTTAAGAATTCTATCTCTTTTCTACAATGATTTCAACCAACTTAGTCATCGCTCTTATAAATTCATTTGTTCTATCTTGTAACTTATCTATTTCTACACCCCTTAAATTATATTTTTTATGGTGAATTATTTCTTTGTATAATTCAAGAACATCTTTATACCAATCTACAAACTTTGATTTCAACATTCCTTTATCTACGAAAGCTTTTTTGAGTGCCAAAGGCATATGCTCGGGGGAAGCTGGAAAAACTTTTGCGGCCATCAATGCAGAATGAGCAGAATCGACCATCGCCCAATATAACCCAGATACGGAATTCATTTGGTCACTCATGCTACTTTCTAAATGTAATGGTGCTCGTTGTAATGTCGTGTAAATAGATTCGGGAGAGTATTTTATTTTTCCTTTTATTAAAAGTGCTTTCAAGGGTTCAAAAAATCCAGCCATATCAATGAGTGTCTTTCCATTTCTTAAAATGTTCAATATTACCGGGTCCCCTCGAAGTAGATCGTCCCACCATGTGCTTAATCTGATTGTATTTACATGTAAGGGAAGTTCGTAAGGATTTACTTTTAATATTTTATCTAGTTCCTCTCGGTACCAAGCTATTAATTCTTGGTCCCATTCTATTGAAACATCGTCTATGATTAGAATAACATCAATATCTGAACCGCTGACTTCTTCCCCTCGTTCTGCAGAACCAAAGAGAATTATAGATTTTATTGACTTCCCGAATTTTTTGTAGGACTTCACGGCAAAATCCATTGCAACCTGAGAGGGGGTTTTTAATTTCAAACTTTCAAAGACTTTCTTTGCTTTTTTTAGAACTTCTTTATCCTTTTTTTTAGATAAATTTCTTTTTAGATTTTTTTGAAAATTCTTTTTTTTTCCGGAATGAACTTTCCTTTTTTTATTCAATCTTATTTTAGAATTCGTTTTAGCTTTATCACCTTTCTTTTTCATTTTTTTATTAGGACTTTTTAGTTTTTAAAAGTTTTTATATCTATTTTTTAAAATAGATTCATCCTACTTATTGATTTTTGAATCTTGTATTTACATATCCTAAAAACTCTTTTCCCTGAAGTTTTATAGAGGAGGGTCCTGCTCTTATATAAAATTCTTCTTCCCCAGATTTGTTTTTTAAGAAAACTGGCTTTTTAGAAGTTTTACAATTTATTCTTATTATGACTTTCTTCTGGAGATCTATTTTTTCAAAAGAGATTTGGATTAAATCTTTTTTCGAGAGTCTTTCTCTTATGAGATTGGTCAAATGTAAAAAAAATTTATCTGTGTTTTCAAATCTATCTTTTTCAATTCCAATTATTTTTCCTTTATCTGTTACACCGATAATCAAAGAACCACCTTTGCTGTTTAGGAAAGCAGAAATTGTTTTCAAGGCAGAGTGTTCTATTTTAGAATCAAATTCTGAAGTATGGAGATTTACTCTAAGTGTAGATTTGAATTCTTGTTTTTCAGATTCTCCCTCTTTGATTAATTCTATTATTTCTTTTTTAGAATTTGAGAATTTTAGGTTTGGATTTATTCTTATAATCTTTTTCATTATTTTTCTTAAAATTCCTTCATTTGTTTTTATATAAAGGAATCCCAAAATTCCAGAGATTACAGCCCCGAGAATAACATAAGTCATCGTCCACATTGAAAAAGAATAAATTGCGACGGTTATTTTTTCTCCGAGTAATATTTTTAAATAATACTTTATGAATTCTAAGAGAAAACCTAAAGTTACGGTCAGAGAGAAGGATATTAAAATTATTGGAAATGCGTTTTTCTTTTTATCTAAAGAATATAAACTTAAAATTATTAAAAAATTCATAAAGGAGATTGTTAATCCAAATATTAATGGAGCTATCTCGATTCTTATAAATTTTAGGAAGAAAGTAAATAATAAAAAAATAAAAAAGAAAGTTTCGTAGTCTTCTGGAATTTTTATTTTGTAACTTTTCTTCATTAAATCGGGTAAGAAAAGTAAAATTAAAATTAGGAAATTCGCGAAGGCGATGTGATAAAATTTGTCTATGAGAGAGTCCAGAATGGCTATCGTTAAGAAGATCTTCAGAGTCAACGAAAGGTATTTTTTGAATTTAGTCATAAAAAGAAAAGTGTTCCAAAGTTTATAATTTTTAGTATTGTGGTTTTTTGTATTTGGAGACTTATTATTCATCAAGAATTTTATGCTAATCTATATAAGGCAATTTTTTCTAATTCTGTATTAAAAGATATGAAACCTAAAGAATAGAAATATTTATAAAGTATAGTCACCCCGAAGTGACATGAAAAATAAATTAGTTGGTTTATTCGTTGTAAGTGCATTAATATTCTTGGCTTTGGCGAGTTTTGGTAGTGCAACAACTCTTAGTATAAAAAATACAACTGTTGTTCCGAGCACAATTATCTCTGGAAATTCTGTAATCTTCTCTTTAAATATTAGTTACACCGGAACGAATGTTGCAAATTTATCTTTAATTGATTCAACAAAGGATAAAGGTTCTTGGGTTCTTCCAGTCTTAGGAACTTTTCAACCAGATACTTCTGTTGTGAAGAATATAAATCTTACTACCTCTAAAAATGATTCAGGTGTAATGAATGTCCTTTTTAGTTTGACGGATAATCAATCACACACACCAGAAAATTTACAGTTTTCTATAACTGTTTTACGACCATCTTTAGAAATCTCGGTTGTGAATAATTTCTCTAATTTTCAGAATGCAACAGTTAAGATCACGAACAATGGAACTATGAATTTAACGAATGTTCATCTTGTGCAAACAACAAGTTTTAATTTTAATACAAACGAGACTTCTTTCGATCTATCTGCTGGAGAATCTAAATATGTAGAAGTTTCTTCTTCTGATTTTTCTAATTTGAGATTTGGACAAATAAAAGATATAGATGTTAAAGCAGTTTCAGATGAGGCAGAAACTGGGGGAATAGTTATTGGTTCTGATTCGGCGACGAGTTTTTGTAATAGTGTGAAAAATCCTGCAGGTTTAACTTTAGATAATTTGAATTTTGAAGTTACTAAAGGATTCGGAAACAGAGATAATTATTGGTATCCTTTAGATCAAGTAGAAATAACAACAAGAATAAGGAACGAAGGGAATTACAATGTTAGAAATATAAATTTGCGAGCGTGTTTATTTAATTTACAAACTAAGAGATGTGACCTTGACGAAGGGGATATGAATTTAAGTGATAATAATTTAGATTTAAATAATGGAGACAGCCAAGATATAACTTTGAATTTTGAGGTTAATCCAAAATATATAAATCAGGAAAACTCAAATTATGTGTTCTATTTAAGTGCGAAAGGAGAAGTGGATAATTACGGAGGTTCATACGATAGAAATGATAGTTGTGTTTCAGGTTTGAGAAGTGGCATAAATGTTCGAACAGATGACCGATTTATAGTTTTAAATAATTTTGATTTTCCTTCGGCAATTCAGGCAGGTAATACGGTTCCAATAACCGCAGATGTGTGGAATGTTTATAGGAATTCAATAGATAAGGACAAAATTTTTATAGGAGTATATTCTTCAGAGTTGGGAATAAATAAAATTATAGATTTTGAGAGAGTAAACTCTTTGGACTTTGAACCGCTTTATGTTAATGTTAAAATACCTTCAGATGTCGTTGGAAAAATTTATCCTTTGACTTTTACTGTTTATACCGATAACACGACTGCGGATAGTAAAATTTACGAGGATAGTAACGGAGACAAGGCGGAGTGGACAATACTTTTGAATGTTAAGAATCCTTATTTGAATTTAGCCAAAGCGGAAGTCTTTGCAACATTGAATTCTTCAGCGATTGCAGGACAAGCTATAAAAGTAATGGCAAAAATCGAGAATACTGGAATGAATACAAAAACTTATAATATAAAAATCAGTGGCACAGATTGGGCATCTTCAGTTAGTTTTAATAAAGAGGATTTCACTTTAGTTAAAGGGGAATCAACAGCGGTTCAAATTACAATTAACACAAGTCAGGGATTAATCGGAGGAAATAAAAAATTCTATATAAATGTTTATTCAAATGGAACTCTCGTAAATTCTAAACCAGTTTCATTATTTGTAGAAGGGAAAAAGAATTCAGCTTCTTGGATTTTTGATAAGATTAATAATCATCCTTATGAATTTGGCTTTGGATTTTTGAATGTCCTTTTAGTTATAATAATACTTTTTATAGCGGTAAGAGTTTCAAGAAAATAAGAAGATAATTATTTAAAAGAATTTATTTAGATAAATGAATGAAAAAGAATTCTAAAAAGATTTTTAGTATCCTTCTCAAATATATTATTTTATTGGCCGTTGCTTTTCCTAATCTTTTACTTTTCTATATCGTTTTTCTTCCACTGACAATTTATCCTTCCTTATTTTTTTTGAGTCTTTTTTATAAAGTTTCTTTTTTGAGCGCAGATAAATTTATCATTTCGGGGAAATTTATAATTGAGTTAATTCCTGCCTGTATAGCTTCCGCGGCATATTATCTTTTATTAATCTTAAATTTATCCCTCGCACAAATAAAACTTAGAAAGAGAATCCTTATGCTTTTATTTTCTTTTTTTTCATTCTTAGTTTTAAATATTTTGAGAATTATAGGGCTCAGCATACTTTATGTAGAGAACTATGTTTATTTTGATTTTGTTCATAAATTAATTTGGTATTTCGGAAGCACAATTTTCGTAATCGGTCTTTGGTTTTTAGAATTAAAACTATTCAGGGTTTATCAGGTTCCTTTCTATAAAGATTTGAAATTTTTATATGAGCAAACGAAAAAACCAAAGGTTAATAAAATTAGAAAGTCAAATCTAGATAAACTTAAAAAGATGAGTCGCATTGATAAAAAATAAAATGTCAAAATTAGAAAAATTAAAAGAGAAATATACTAAGTTCCAAAAAAAGTATGGGCTTCCGGAGTTTGAGAAATTGAATGAGAATTTGAGTGTGGAACGAATGGCCAATTCTGAAACGGATTTAATCGTCTTGGAGACCCGAAGGTATTTGATGGATAGAATGATTAATTATTTAGACTTTTCCGAGAAACTTTTAAACCCGACGAATGTTCCGATTGGGCTTATGATTTTAGGAAAAAATATAGACGAAAAGAATAAGAAAGCTTTGAATAAAGTTTATGAGGAATTATTAAAGAATTATTTAGCTTCTTTGAAATTGGATTTTGAGGTTTATTCCGAGGAGAAAAATGCGAGCGCTATTAAAACCCTTTACAAAAGTTTAATAGAAATAAAGAAACAACTCTATGAGATTATTACTTCTGCGGAAGTTGAGATGGATAAAGATAAGAAAGAAAGAAATTCTAACGATTATCTTAATTAAGTTTTTTTAGTAAATTTTCTAAGTTTATTTCAAAAAGAGCGATGGGCATTTTTATATTCCATTTTTCTAAAACAGAGGGCTGAATTTCTCCAAGAAAACCTATCTTAAAATCTTCTAAAAATAATTCGGCTATTCTTCCTTTAACAAAAGATAGAGGGGGATCTTTTGATTCTTTAAATTTTAATTTCAAACCGGTGCTTTTGAAAAGGTAATTTGCAATTTGTTTTATCTCTGTAAAATTTCCTGGGCTTATTGCAACGGCAAGTGATTCTCTTTCTATTATTTCTATTTTTCCCTCTAGTGTTTTTTCTTTGTAGAATATTTTTCCTAATTCGAAAATTCTTTGAGGAAATTCTGAAGCAGAATTTTCTGAGAAGACTTTCATTAAAGAGGGAGTTAATCTTGTTCTTAAGAGATCATAATCTGTTTTTGAATTCTTTATCTCAATGCCTAATTCTTTTGGAAATTTGGATAATCCCATTTTTAAGAATTGTTCCTTCGAATTTGAGAGATGGTAGTTTAAGACCTCCAACATATTTAATCCGACTAAGATTTCCCGTATTTTGTTTTTTAAGGTTTCTTTTCTGTCTTCTTCTCCGATTGTGAAAAAGGCGGGTAACTCAGGAGAGAAGTTTTCGTAACCAAAAGCGATTGCGATGTCTTCGATTAAATCTACCTCGTGTAAAATATCTGTTCTCCAAGCGGGAACTTTAACAATTCCTTTATCATAGGAGTAACCCATTTTTTCTAAGAGTTTATTCATTTCTTTCTCTCTAAGAGATAAGCCTAAGAGTTTGTTTACATGTTCTAAAGAAATTTTGAAATCCTCTGAAGATAAATCTGGTGTTATTTTTTGTTTGGAATAATTTAATTTTAATTGGTAAATTTTTCCTCCCATTTCTGCGAGGCTGGTTGTTAAAATGTTTAAACATTTATTTAATATTTTAAAATCAAATCCGGAGCATTCTATAAAAACCGCGTTCGTTTTGATAGTTAATTTTCCGATTAATTCGGAATTTATTATTGGGGGCATACTTAATATTTGTTGATTTGAATCTATAAATATTGGAAACTTCATTTTTCCAGCGAGGAGCTTCCCGTATTTTTTCCCGGTCGGATGTTGATTTAAAATTTGAATCGCGTCCATTTCTCGATTGTATCCTAAAGGAGAAAATTTTATTTTGTCCGGTTCTAAAGCTTTGAAAGTTATTGGAAATTTTATTTTTTCTAAAGGATAAACTCCTATTGCTAATTTTTTTCTATCCCGACCAAGAGTTTTATGTAATTTTTCCTGAAGTTCAATTAAATCCTTTATCCTTTCATCATTCAATTTCAATTTTTTCACTATGGCACAAACGGTATATGGCCTAACTTCCTTTACAGACGAACTAATATTTACCTCGTAGTCTTTCTCTGGAGGATAAACTTTGTAGGATTTGAGCCCTTTATTTTTTCCGAGGAAAGCTAAGAAAGCTCTCTTGTATCCATAGTAAGATAATAAATCCGGGCGGTTTGGAAAGATTTCTAATTCTATTTCTTTCTCGTTTAGATTTTCAACAGTCGTTCCAAACTCTGCTATTTTATTTTGGAGGTCTTCTTTTAATTTTCCGATTTCTTTTTCAAATATTTTTCTGTCGAATTTTACTATTGCCATTATTTCATTAAAAATTTAGTTTCTCTTAATTGAGTTAAATTATTTTTATATAAATCTCTCATATCTTTTATGTTTAAAAGTTTCAAGATTATTCTGTCAATCCCAGGACCCCAAGCTAAAACAGGTATATTCTTTCCGAGGAGAGGTATCACGACCTCCGGTCTTAACATTCCCGCCGCAAAAAGTTCAACCCATTCTTTTCGTTCTTCATCCCAGACATCTCCTTCGACACTTGGTTCGGTGTAAGGAAAATAGGCCGGTCTGAATCGTATATCTTCTAAGCCCATTTTCTCTGCGAATTTTTTTAAATATCCGAGGAGGTTTCTGAAGTTTGCGTTTTCATCTATTACAATTCCTTCTGTTTGATTAAATTCAAAACCGTGTTTCCAATCAAGAGTTTCATTTCTAAAAACTCTTCCTATTGCGAAGAATTTTTTTGGTAGTTCTTTTATATCTAAGTTTGAAAGTGTTTTTGAAGAAAGAACGGTTGTGTGTGTTCGGAGCAACATTTTTTTTGCTTCTTCTTCATCCCATTTATAACCCCAGCCGTGACTTCCATCAATTCCCTCTTCATGAGTTTTCTTTATTTGAGAAACTATATTTTTATTAGGAAGTTTGGATTTTTTATCTATAAAAAAAGTATCCTGCATTTCTCTAACCGGGTGATCTTGTGGTGTAAAAAGGGCGTCGAAATTCCAGAAAGAATTGACTAAAGAATCTCCAGTCATTTCTTTGAAGCCCAATTCTAACCAGATTTTCTTTGTATAATCCACCGATTGAGTAATGAAATGTTTCTTTCCCCCATTTATTGAAGGAACTTGAGAAGTAACATCGTATATTCTGAATTTTTTTCCTTTCCACGAGGAGTTTTTCTTTAATAATTCCGGAGTTATTTCTCCTAAAAGTTGATGTGTTTCTCTTGCCTGTTTTATTATTTCCTTTCCAAAATCGCTTATTTCTATAGAGTAAAAAGTTTTATCCTGAACTTCTACTAATTTTTTTCGGTTCTTTAATTCTTTTAAAAGAGAGCGTTGCTCTTTGGAAAATCCTTTTTCGTTGGCGGGGAGATTTTCCAAGAATAATTCTTCGGAAGATTTTTTTGAGTAATCCTTTCCGCTCTGGAGGAATATTTTTTTATTTCTTATTTCGATTATTCCTTTCTTCTTTAGAATTCCGAGGGAAACTTTAAATTCGTCCGAGGAGAGTCTTGTTTTTTTTTGTCCATCTTCTAAAGGCAAAACTTTAAGTTCTTCTAAGATTGTTAAAAATCTCCTTTCCGGAAGACCTCTTTTTCGATAGAACAATCCATTAACTCCCAAAGTTATTATTGTCTTTTTATCTTCGTTTAATTTTAGAAGATTTTTATTTTCTAAATATTTTAAAACTCTGAGCGTAGAAATTTTATCTACCCCAGAACTCCTGCACAAACTCGTTAAAAAATCTTTTTCATATTGAGATTCATAAAGATGTTTAAGAATTTTTGATTCTTTTAAACTTAAAGAATTAAGTACTTTTTTTATTTCGTCTTCGGAGGTTTTATTTTCCGGTGGCATTTGTAACGTTACCTAAACTTTCTGAAGGAGCGTTAAATTGAGGTTGTGGACGATATTGGATTAAATTTATAGAGGTATTATTACTTATCTTCAAAGAGGTTATACCTTTTTCTTTGAGCTGAGTCAACATATAGTTCATTAAACTAACTTGTCCGTTATAAACTCCGGCGTTATAAATATTTTGATACTTCTTGTTTATTTGAGGTTTCACAACCAAGAGATAAATCAAGATTATAGAAAGGACAAAAACTATTACTACGAGTATAAAAAATACCATTTTTTTTAAATTCTCTTCTCGCATTCTTTTTTTTGAGATTTATACTTTAAATATCTTTTGTTATTAATTTGATAGATAATAAGATATTAAAAGTAAGTGGGGGTAGTTATAATATGAGAGAACTTGAAACGATTGTGATTCCTTCGGGAAATTTTAAAGATGATATTGAAAGGTTTGATAAAGGTCTTGAATATTCTGCGGTTTTAAAGAAACAAGGAAAGAAAGTTAGATATATTTTATCTGGAATAGGGCCTGATTTAAATGAAAGGTTGAAACAAGAGAACAGAGTTGGGAAGAATTTCTTTGATACTTTTGAAGGAACTAATGAATTAGATGTTCATCCAGAATTGTGGAACCGTGCGGTAGAATTAGCGAGGATTAATCATGGATTTACTGCGATTGTTTATCCATATAGAATAGAAGTTTTATCACGAAAGAATATTGAACCATTCGGAATAGATATTTTATCACGGAACAGCGTTGAGAATTTGGTGAATACATTTCCTACGGGAACTGAGGGAAATTATACTATCTTTTCGAGAAAATTTTATAATTCAAGATTTAAATTAATTGAAAAAAGAGGGAGGGCGGAAGGATATTTTTCTGAGAATTTGAGAATTAATTATATTGATACAAATCATAAATATTCTTTAATTGGTGTTTCCAAAGATGTTTTTCATTTGATGAAAGATTTTTTCTTTGGAAAGGAGAAAGTTTTAAAGATGATAGTTGGATTGAAGAATTGATTTGATTAATCTGCCCATCCTTTGAAATATTGTAAATATCTCCTTCTATCCTATGAAAGGTAGCGGTATCTAAAAAATTTTTGATTTTCTAGAATCCCTCACCCCTATAGAATTAAAAGTGTGGTATCTAAAAAATTTTTGATTTTCTAGAATCCCTCACCCCTATAGAATTAAAAGTGTGGTATCTAAAAAATTTTTGATTTTCTAGATCCCTCCACCCAGACTCGAACTGGGGATCTCTCGGGTACTGCTACGGATTGGCTTTTGGGATTTCATCGTATTTCCGAAGTGGAAACTCCATCTTAGATTATCTACAGCCAAGCGCTCTAACCACTGAGCTATGGAGGGATATAAATAAAGAATTTTCCAGTATAAAAAGAATTCGTTTTTTTGGAATTTTATACTTAAATAAAAATTAGAAATATTTAAAAAGTTCTGTTCTTTTTGTAAAGTATGGAAGAGTATAATATGAAGGTTTCAGAATATAATGCTTTTAGTGTTGACACGACTATGAATGTGCAGACAGAGAAGTATCAAGGGGATAATTTGAATACCCCCAAGTATGAGGTCTTTAATGCAAGTATGATTGTAGATACGCAATTAGAAAGATATTCAAATTTGATTCGTCTTGCAGGTAAATCTTGTCAACAATGTAGGAGCCAATGTTATGGGTGTAAAACCGGGTTTACTGGTAGAAGTTTGGAGAAATTAAGTTCGAGAGAAACAGAAAAAATTCTAGAATCACTTTTGAAGGTTGCATAAATCATCCAAGATTATTTAAATCATTTTTTCTAAATAAGTTTATGGAAGAGCATCTTGATTTGAGATTTTGTGAGGTTACTTATTCAAAAAAAGATAAATCTCTTAAAAAAGAAAAAGAATTAATCATTAAAGCATTTAATTATAATAAGAGCTTTTTTAATATTAAGATTGGTAGGTTTAAAATTAAATTTATTTATTCAAGAAAAGTGTTTGATAAAATTTGGGGAAATAAAACTGAAAAGTTTGTTTCCGGATTTATAAAGGACGATTTAATGGTTCTTTTTTCTTATTCTATTTTTGATAAAGAAACAAAATGGAAGAAAGAATCTTTTTATGAATGTTTGTTACATGAGATAAGTCATCTATTCTATGAAGAAATGAGGGGCGATTCTTATGATCCTCTTTGGCTTTCAGAAGGGTTACCTACATTTATACAATGTCATGGAAAAAGATTCAAATATAAAAAAAACCTTAAGATTAAAAGGAGTCTATTAGAGGAAGGAACTAAGAATATGAAATTAGAGAGTTATTCTGTGTATCTCTTGTTTGTAGAATATTTAATTAAAGTATATGGAAAGAAGAGTTTATTAGAATTAATAACTGATTTGAAAGGAGGAAAAAAATTGAATAAATTATTCAAAAAGATTTATAAAAAATCTTTTAATGAATTAATCGAAGATGGAAACAAATACCATAAAGTTACTGGAAATTGAAGATTTCAAAAAAGCATATAAAGAGACAGAATTTTTTAATTGTAAATATTTAAAAATAAAATCTCCTTTGTCTGTTCAGTTTGAATTAACTTCTGGATGTAATCAGAGATGTATTTTTTGTTATAATGTCTGGAAAGGTCTTTGTTCCAAAGAAAGATCAGTGATACTTCCTAAAGGAAAACAGCTTGAGATAATTGACAAACTAATCGAGAATGAAATCCTCTTAAAAGTTTCTTTAGAACGGGCTAAACAATTAGGTTTTAAGAAGAGTATCTAATTGTTATTATGATTATCTACAGCCAAGCGCTCTAACCCCTGGCAGAAATAGTTTCTACCTCATACTCATATAGGAATACTCTTATGAGAGCTATGGAGGGATATAAATAAAGAATTTTCCAGTATAAAAAGAATTCGTTTTGATTAGCGAAGGGGTTAGGTTGAGCTTTTTGAATTTCGTGAGGCCTAACCACTGGCAGAAATAGTTTCTACCTCATACTCGTATAGGAATACTCTTATGAGAGCTATGGAGGGATATAAATAAAGAATTTTCCAGTATAAAAAGAATTCGTTTTTGATTGATTTTGAGATAAATTTTTAAGGTTTAAAAATGGTTAGAAGAAGATTAAGGTTTAATAATCTTTTTTTGTTTGTAGGGGATTATAGGAATATAGGGAGAATAATCCCTATACCGTCGCTATTTTCCATATTGGAGGATTCTCTTAATTTGTTTTCTTATAAGAGTTACATCGAAAGCTTTATAAACAAAACCATAGATTTTGGCTATTTTTGAGGAAAAACTTTCTAAAAATAGTAAATCTTTTAAAGGAAACTGAATAGTAGGATTTATGTCAAGAAATAAAATGTTATTGATAGGGGCATTTTCAGAGGATGAATTTGATTCTCACTTTGTCCAAAGACAAGATATTTCAGAGATGAGTAGTTGTTATTTTAATTCACAGATCGCTTCATATTCAACCGACAAAGGAAACGATTTTCGTTTCGTCCGGCTGGAAACCATCTTAGATGGTTCATCATACAGATGAAAGGAGGTTTAAAAAAATAAAAATGAAATTTAATTTTAAGAAAATTTCAGCTGTTGTAACTGGTGTCTTGTTAACTGGTATGACAATGGGTGTTGCGGTTAGCGCTGCAAATTTCCCTGCACAATTCACAAGCAGTCCTGCGATTGTTTATGGAACAAATGCTCAACCAGGAACAGACTTAGTTCAAGCAAAGAATATACAAACCTACTTAGAAAGCCATGGAGCTTCAGTGGGAAGTACAGGGAGTGCGACGGTAACTACAGTCAATTCAAATGAATCTTACAAGTTTGAGAGAGCTTCTACAAAGTTACATTTAGGAGATGATTTGACAACTATGAGGTCAAGTTTAACAAAAACTCAATTGCCTAAATTACTCGCGGATGGAACTTATAGAGACTTTAATAACAATGCGAATCAATATACACAAAAAATAACTATTGATTCTAATAGTCTAACTTTGTATGATATGAATAGCAATCAAGATCCAACACTCGGTTTTGATATACAAGACGGAGTTAATATTTTGGGTTACACTCTAAATTTCCAAGACAATCCTAAATGGTCAAATGTTGATGGAAGTTGGTTACCTTTTATGGGAAAGAATTATTATGTTTTATCCCATACAAATGGAACTGGTGGTACTGATGGAACTTTGACTCTTCTTAATTTTGCATCAAGTGAAACTTATGTGAATGAAGGAGCTTCTAAGACTGTTAGTGTTAATGGAAAAAGTTATACAATTTCCGCTACTTTCATAGGAACAAATAAGGCAGTTTTATCTGTAAATGGAAATACTTTGAATTCCTTGTCGCAAGGACAAAGTTACGAATTGAATGATGGTTCTTATGTTGTTGTTAAGGATATCTTAGCAAGTTCAAAGACTGGAAGTGTAAATCAGGTTGGATTTGTTATAGGTTCTAATAAATTGAAAATAGGAGCAGGTAATCAGGTCGAAGTTAATAGTGTTTCTGAGCCGGGCTTAACTTCAACTATCACTTCTACAACTTCTAGTACTCCAACTAATATAAAATCTATTAGTTTAACGTGGAGTGCCAATAATGAGCAATTTGTTACAGATAATAGTTCTTTAACTATGCCTGTTTTCAAAACTCTTACGCTTTCTTATACTGGGTTAACCAATAATAATGGAAATACTTTTAGTGTTGAGAATAGTGGAAGTCAAAAGGCGATATTGAATAATTTCCCTCTTACAGACGGATCTTCAAATCTTAATTTGATGTATATGGATACTTCAAATGGTAAATATATTGGTTTAGGAGAATCTGCAACAAGACCTTTGATGGTAACTAATGGAAATACTTTGACACTTAATATGTCAGCAAGTCACTATCCAAGTTTCGTAGCTTCCTATAATGATGGAAGTGGTTCTGAATCTTCATATATAATGAAGTTTTCAACACCAACTACCGCAACAGGTGGAGATGAAACAACACTTAGTTATAATAGTGGAAATGGCTGGAATACGCAGACTGGTGTAAAAACTGGAACTGATATAAGTATAGGAGACGTTAGCTTTAAAGTTACAGGGGTCTATAATGGTAATAAAACTGTTACTATAAATGATTCTGCATCTCCTTATGTGCATGTTAATTTCAACACACTCTATTCAAAGGGTGGTTTAGCTGTTCATTTACCTTGGATAAATACTACTGCTGTAGCTAACGTCACAACTGTTGGAGTTAGTGCTGCAGATGCTTGTTCAGGAACGTATGGAAATTTAGCAGATTACCAATTAGGATATGATGCTAACTTAACATATAATGATACTACTGGTGTTAATGGTGATAATACAACAATTTGTACATCTTTCCCAACTTCTTACAATCTTCAATTTACAGAAGCAACTAAGGATGGGAACGCAGATGGAACAGGTAACAACTTTAATGTAACTCTTGGAGGTTATGGAAGTGCTTCTCCTTACAAAGTTAGTGCTACTGATGTTAGTACTGAGAATAATGAAGTTGAAATGGGAAGTAATAGCCAGAAGTATGTGAGCTATGTTTATGGTCCACACGCTACCAAATTGGTTAAAAACACAAACCCAAACCAAAACACTGTAGATATCACCTATAATGGTGGTGAAGTTTCTGCTGGTGTTTATTTAGGAGCTACCGAAGCAACATCGACAACAACTGCTGGAAATTCTACTGTTGGAAGTATGATTTTCACAGATAGTGAAACATCTTCTTATGCGAATATGAATGTAGTCGTTGTAGGAGGAAGTTGTATTAATAGTGCAGCTGCTAAATTGTTGGGCGTTCCTTCTGGAACTTGTGGAAGTGCCTTTACTGCATCAACTGGAATTGGAAGTGGACAGTATTTAATTAAAGGTTATAGTAATTCGACTGGTGTCGGAAAGAGTGCTATACTCGTCGCCGGGTATAACGCAGATGATACTAAGAATGCAGTTACTTACCTTACAAATAATGCTGTAGATGTGGCTAAGACATACACTGGAACTAGTGGAACAGAAGCAACGGTTAAAACTACTACTGCTTAAGTAAGTGTTAGAAATTTTTATTACTTTTTTTTTAAAAGTGAGCGCCTTTGGCGCTCGCTTAAGATTTTTTTAGAAGACTTAAGAGGTCTATTATAGAATATATTTAGGATAGTTTTCAAATGCTCTTTTTTTATTATTTATATGAATAACGAAAGATATATAAATATATAACCTTTGTTATTTCAATGAAATTACCATTAATCTCAAGAATAAGAAAACAATCACATAGAAATATTGCATCTGTTCAGGATATCCTAATTGATGAAACATTTAGAATAATTCCTTCGGCAGTTTTTCACGGGGGAACCTGTATTTGGAGATGCTATGGGGGAAAAAGATTTTCTGAAGATCTGGATTTTTATTTTCCTAAAAATAAAAAATTAATAAATAAATTGTTTGGAACTTTAGAAAAAAAAGGTTTTGAAATTAAGAAAAAAAAAATCTCCGATAAAAGTGTTTATTCAGAATTAAAATATAACCGCGTTTCTGTGAGATTGGAAGCAACTTTTCAGAAGATTAGAGGTGTTCTTTTAGATTATGAGAAAATAAACGGAAATTTAATTTCTGTTTATGGTCTAACTGTCGAAAAATTATTAAATGAAAAGATTAATACTTATATTAAAAGAGAAAAAATTAGAGACATTTATGATGTTTTTTTTCTGATAAAATTAGTTCATAATTTTTCTTTAATTGATAAAAATATAGAAAAAATAATTAAAGAAAAAACTTTCCCAGACGATGAGGCCAATCTTAAAGTTATAATTTTGGAAGGAATCGTTCCCAGTTTTAAGGAATTAAAAGAATATATAAAAAGAAAATGGGAAAATCCAAATATATAGAAAAAGTAAAAAGTTTGTTTGATAAAAGTCCTGTCGTGGATTTTAAATCTATAGAAAGAATTGTTAAATTTAAGAAAAAGAACCAAAAAAATAATTATTCAAAACTTATAATTTTTAATCTTTTAAAGTCCGGGAAAATAAAAAGGATAATGAAAGGATTTTACACAAAATACGACGACAATAGTCTGCTTGTTCTTTGTTCTCCTGCTTATTTGGGTTTGCAATCTGCACTAAGTTTTTATGATTTATGGGAGCAGGAAACAATTCCTATAATTATAACTTCAAAAAAAATGAGAGTTGGACTCAGAAAGGTTTTGGGAGGGAATGTTTTAATAAGAAGAACAAAAAAAGAATTCCTGTTTGGAATTAATTTTCTGAATGATGGGGGTTTTTATCTTCCTTATTCAGATTTAGAAAAAACTTTTATTGATATGTTTGTATTTAAACAAAAGATTGATAAAAATGTTTTAAAAGAATTTAGGAAAAAAATTGATGAAAAAAAGTTAAGAAAATATTTAAAGATTTATAATAAGAAGTTTAGAGAGAAGGTTTTGAAAATTTATCTTGAAGATAATTCTTAAATTTTCTCATTATTTTTTATTATGATTAAAGATTATAAGGAATTTCTTAAATCTTTTTTAATCATTTTAACAATTTCCGGAAATTCAGATTCAATCTGATGCTTCGGAATAATTAAAGCCTGGCATCACGAAACTGGAATGCTCCGCCTAATGTTTAGAGAAAATTTAAACATTACAGGCACACCTGAGTCTCCTTTTGACGAGAAATTTAGTGACGAATAAGCCTCAGGCCTCCGAGTTGGGAAGGTCAACCTGATGCTTCGAAAGAGTTAAAGCCTCAGGCAGGATTCGAACCTGCGACAACCTCATTACGAATGAGGTACTCTACCACTGAGCTACTGAGGCCTCACGAAGTTTATTAAGCTCAACCTTGTCCTCCGAGAGAATGGAAGTCCAAGGCCTCACGAAGTTTATTAAGCTCAACCTTGTCCTCCGAGAGAATGGAAGTCCAAGGCCTCCTGAAGAGTTGGACAATGAGGCATTTAGTAAAAACGACACAGTGCAACCTTTCTTTATCGAGAGCAATCCTATATTTAACTACTTCTCTGAATTTACATTTTCTCCAAAGTTTCTATTCCTAAAAGAGAAAGCGAGCTTTTTAAAACAATTCTAAATGCTTCAACGAGGTCTCTTCTGAAAGGCTCCTTTTTAGAGTTGATTACTGGACAACAATGATAAAATTCGTTAAAAGTTTTAGAGAGTTTATAAGAATATTTCGCGATTAAAGAAGGGTTCAGATTTTTATAAGAAACAGCGAGGACTTCCTTAAATTCAGAGAGTAATTTTATCAATTTGTATTCTTCGATTTCTAATTTCTCAAAAGAGTAATTCTCTTTTCTCTTTATTTTTTTTATTATAGAAGAAGCTCTTGCGTAACTATAAAGCAAATAAGGTCCGGTGTCTCCTTCAAAATGGATGAATTTCTGGAGGTCAAAAACGACGTCGTTCTTTCTGTAATTTTTTAAATCTCCATAGAAAATCGCGGCGATAGAAATCTTTTTGGCTCGATTTTCCAAATCTTCTTTGGATATTTCTTTATCTCTTTTTAAAATTTCTTCCTTTGCTAATTTTTCAGTTTCATCTAAAATATTTTCTAAATAAACTATGCTTCCTTTTCTTGTTGCAAACTTTTTCCCATCATTTCCTAAATAAAATCCGTGATAAACGTGCTCACAATTCTTTGCCCATTTGAGATTCATTAATTCTAAAATTTTAAATAATTGTTCAAAATGAAGTTTTTGTTCTCCTCCAACTTCATAAATCATCTTATAAAATTTATTATTTTCAAATCTACGAATCGCTTCGGCAATATCTCTGACGACATAAGTTGTCGCTCCGTCGCTTTTTATTATAATTGAAACGCCTAAAGAATATTTCTTTAAATCTATAATCCACGCCCCATCATCCTTCACCAAAAGTTTTTTCTTTTTCAGAATATTTATAACTTCCTCTGTTTTTCCAAAAATTTCAGATTCCGAGGAGAATTCATCAAATTCTATATGCATCTTCCCATAAATCTTTTCAAAATTTTCTAAACTTTTCTCTTTAAATAATTTCCAAATTTTAAGAGCACTTTTATCTCCCTCCTCTAATTTTTTAAACCAAGCCCTCGAGCCCGTTTCATAATCTTTATTTTGGCTAACCTTAACATAAATTTTTAACATATATTTTAAAGGGTCTTTCTCAAATTCTTTTTTATTCCCAAATTTTTTATATCCAAAAATTAACTTTCCAAATTGTGTTCCCCAATCCCCCAAATAATTTATTTTCTTAACTTTAAAACCTTTAAATTCTGCCATTTTCGAGAGAGAATTTCCTATTATTGTTGAACGCAAATGTCCAATATGAAATGGTTTTGCGATGTTCGGCGAGGAGAATTCTACAATCAAAGTCTTGTTTTTCTTTGATTCTTTTCCATAATTTTCTTTTTCCTTTAAAATATTTTTTAAAATTTCCTCTGAGAATTTTTCCTTATTCAAAAAGAAATTTATGTAACCTCCGGAAACTTCAATTTTCTCAAAATCTTTTGAAATTATTTTTTTAATTTCTTTACTTAATTTTTTAGCAATTTCCTTAGGAGATTTTTTTAATATTTTTGAAAATGAAAAACAAGGGAGAGAAAAATCTCCATTTTCAAGAGTTTCGGGAATTTCTACAATATCATTTATTTTTTCTGAATTTAATTTTATTCCTAATTTCTCAAATGTTTTTCCTAAAACCTCAATTAGTTGTTTCTCCATAAGTTTTATATAATATATTCTTTTTATATTTTATTAAAATGAAAGAATATGATTTATTGATAATTGGAATGGGCGCCGCAGGATTAACCGCCGCGCTTTACGGGGCTGGTTATAATTTGAAAACGCTCGTGGTTGGAGAAATGCCTGGAGGAGTCACAGGGGAGGCAAACGAAATAAGGAATTTTCCCTCTTACAAATTGATAAAGGGTTTTGAACTTGCGGAGAAAATGATGAATCAAATAAAAGACTCTGAAGTCGATACTGTTTTTGGGAAGGTTCTAAATATTGAAAAAAAATCTGGAGGTTTTGAGATACGAATTGAAAAAGAATCTTTCTCTTCGAAGAAAGTTGTCCTTGCTACCGGGACGGAAGTTAAAAAATTAGGTTTGGAAAGGGAGAAAGAATTTTTAGGAAAAGGAATAAGTTATTGTGCAACTTGTGATGCGGCTTTTTATAAAGGAAAAATCGTGGGAGTTGTTGGCGGAGGAAATTCTGCTTTGACTTCTGCAATGTTAATAGCTAAATTTGCTAAGAAAGTTTATATTATTTATAGGAAGGATAAATTCTATAAAGCATTTCCTTCATATGTTGAAAAGTTAAATGAAGAGACAAAGATTGAAACAATTTTTAGTTCGAATGTTACGAAGCTTTTAGGGAAGGAAAAATTGGAGGGCGTTTTCCTCGATACTGGGAAAAAATTAAAATTAGATGGTTTGTTTATTATGATTGGCGGTTCTCCGAATGTAAATCTTTCAAAAAATTTAAAGATCGAATTAGAGAATGGACATATAAAAGTAGATAAGTTCCAAGAAACGAACTTGAAAGGATTTTTCGCTGCGGGAGATGTTACTAATAATCCTTTAAAACAAATAATAACTGCTTGTTCTGGGGGAGCCATAGCCGCGAACACGGCCTTTAAACAAATTACTGATGATTCTACCCCTAAGTAAATAGAGTTATTAGAAAGATTATTTTAATTAAATTTATAAGTCGAAATATTTAAAGTATTTTATGTGGGTGTGCCGGAGTGGTCAAACGGGCAGGACTTAAGATCCTGTAGCTTTATTGCTTACGCAGGTTCGAATCCTGTCACCCACATTTAATTTATAAAATAGAATTATTTTATACTTTTCATTTCTTCCGATTCACATAAATAGAAAGAGGCGAAATCTTTGATTTCTTCCGATTCGCTTAAACCTAAGGAGGTGAGATTTTTATCTTATCCGATTCACATAAATAGAAAAAGGCGGGGCCTAGAAAAAATGTTTTTAAAAATTATTTTATACTTTTCATTTCTTTCCAAGCAAGGTTAAACATTTCTTCTAAAGCATTGGCAAAGAAGTCTGTGTTTATCCAAACACCAACGTCATAGTTTGGATGGAATTTTTCATCATCTAGAAGCATAAACATTATTTGATTTGAATCAATTATTACAAATCTTGATTTAAAATTAGTCATATTTTTTATAGTTCCAACCTTCTTAAATTCCTTTGCGATTTTTATATTGTTTTTGTTGATTGGTGCGGCAATTCTTACAACTACTCCACGCTCTTTTGCTTTTTGTAAACTTGGGAAAAGCACTTCAAATTTTCTACTAAGTCCAGCTTCTGTTGTCACAATTATTACCTCTTTTTCTGCATCCCTTATCATCATATCTATGTGATTATAAAGATTTTGTCTTCCTTTTAAACTTCCAGATAAATCGGAAGATTCCACAAATTTAATTCCATTTTTGAATAAAGAATTCAATTCTTCTAATACATTATTTCCTTTTAATTTTTCAAGTCTTACTGTTTTTTCTTTGGCTTCGCTCACCAAATTTCTCTTAACTCTTTCTATGACTTCTGAAGGTTTTAAAGCGAGAAATTTTATAGGTTTTCCAAGTTTCATTACTATAAATCCTTTTTTTTCTAAACTTTCGAGGATATCATAAGTTCTACTTCTTGGAACTTCTGAAATATTGCTAAGTTCCCCGGCGGTTGAAGTTCCTCTAGATAGAAGTGCCGTCCAAACTTTAACTTGGTAAAGGTTTAAACCAAAAACCTTCCTCAACCGATTTAAAAAATCTTCTTCAATTATCATATTATTTAGTGTTAATTTTCCCTTTTAAATTTTGTCATCCTCTAAAGAGTATATAATTAACCTCTTAAAAGTTAATTCTTACCTCTACATCTCTTTCTTTTATCTTGAAGGTTTCCTTCTTTTTAAAGGTTCCTTTATCTTCTTCTGAAATCTTTCCAAATTTTAAACTTTTTGAATTAGTTCTTTCTTCAATAAAAACTTTTTTTCTTTCCAAAATTTTTATTAATTCTTCATTTCCGAGGAGAATTATTTCTATTTTGTCTTCTTTTTTTAGTCCAGCTTTCTTTCTCATATTTTGTATATTCCTTGAAAGAACTCTTGCATATCCTTCAGCTTCTAATTCGGGGGACAATCTTTCGTCAATTTTTACAGAAAATTCTTTCGATTTTTTAATCTCTATTTCTTTTACATTCAATCCTTTTTTGATTATGTCATAAAACCTTTTTCCGATTTCCTCCTCACTATTTATAAGAATTTTTTGTGAGGGCCATTTCAATCCTAATTTTATTTTATCTCTTTCTGCTAAACCTTGTTCTATTATTTTCAAAATCAAATCCATTTCTTTTTCTAAATCTTCATCGATTAATCTTTCTTCTACTTCAGGAAAAGAAGAAAGATGTATGGATTCTTCTTTCACTTTATTTTCAGTTCTTAATTCTTGCCAAAGTCGTTCTGTTAAAAATGGACAGATAGGAGCCAAAAGTTTGAGAGAATCCTCTCTTATTTGATTTAATATTTTGAAGGTTTCTCCCGGTCGGTCTCTTATCATTTTAATATAAGTTCTTGATAAATCTCCTAAGAATTCCTCAAATTTTTTGACGACTTTTGGAAAATTATAATCATTATAATATTTTTTTATATCTTTGATTGTTCTATTAAATTTTGAAAGAATCCATTTATCTTCTGTTCTTAGTTTTTCTTCATTTTCACTAATTCCATTTATGAATTTGTTTATATTTAATATCATCCGAAAGATTTTTTCAGTATCTTTGAAATTATCTTCGTTAAATTTAAAATCTTCACCCTTAGAGGTTTTCGCAAAAAAATATCTTAATTTATCTCTTCCATATTTTTCTATAATTTCTCCAGGAGTTATTATATTTCCTTTTGATTTAGACATTTTATTTTTGAATAAATCTAAAATCATTCCATGTAACATAATTGTTTTGAATGGTTTTTTTCCGAATTTTATTTCTGAAAGAATTAATTGTGAATTCCACCACCCTCTGATTTGATCTTTACCTTCTATATTTAAATCTGCAGGCCAAAATTTTTTGAATGCTTTTTTATCTTCTAAATAATTTAAAACAGCCCAACTTGATACTCCTGAATCAAACCACACGTCGAGAACGCTATTTATTCTTCGCATTTCCCCCCCACAATCACATTTGAATTTGACTTCATCAATTTCTGGTTTATGAATCCCCTTTATTTTCTTCCCATATAATGTTTCTAATTCTTTTATACTCCCAACAACTTTTATTTCTTTACACTTATCACAAACCCATATTGGCAAGGGAGTTCCCCAATATCTATTACGAGAGACGGGCCAATCAGATAAGCCTTCGAGCCAACCTTTCATTCTGAGTTTTGCCCAAGAAGGAACCCATGTAATTTTTTCATTATCTTCAATTATCTTTTTTTGAATTTGTGAAATTTTCAAAAACCATTGAGGTTGAGACATCATAAGGAGGGGAGACTTACATCTCCAGCATACCGGATAATCGTGGAGATGCTTCTCCTGATGAACTAACATTCCAGCTTCATCTAAATCTTTTATTATTTCTTTATCTATCTCTCTCGCTTTACCGCCTTCATATTTTCCAGTTTCTTCGGTTAAGCACCCATTGTTTTTTATTGGAGAAATTATATCAATATCATATTTTCTTGAAGCATCGTAATCTTCTTTCCCATGTCCTGGGGCGCAATGAACTAAACCTGTTCCTTCTTCCGTTGTCACAAATCTCCCAGATAAAATAATTTTGTAAGCATTTTTTGTTTTCAATCGAAGATTCTTTTTTAATGGATTTTCATATTCCCAACCTTCCATTTCCTCTCCCTTAATCTCTTTTAAAACTTTGAAACTTGCCCCTATCTTTTCAGTTAATTTTTTTACTAATTCTTTTGCTATAATCCATTTTTCTCCATTAGATAATTCTATTAATTGATAATCAATTTTAGGGGCAACCATTATTGCAGCATTTGCCGGAAGAGTCCAAGGGGTTGTTGTCCAAATTATAAGAAAGGTGTTTTTTTCTTTTTTAAGAGGGAATTTTACAAAAATCGAATTGTCTTTAAATTTTGAATATTCTATTTCATTGAAGGACACGGCAGTTTCGCACCGAGGGCAGACGTGGATTGGATACTTTCCTAAATATAATAATTTTTTCTTTTTTGCTTCTTTGAATACATCCCAAATCGTTTCAATATATTTTTCGTCTAAAGTTAAATAAGGATTCTTGAAGTCCATCCAAATTCCTAAATCTTCAAATTGTTTATTCATCTCCTCTATATTTTGAGTTGCAAAATGTTTACATCGATCTATGAATTTCTTTATTCCGTATTTTTCTATATCTTTTTTTGATTTTGATCCTATTTCTTTTTCTACTTTATATTCTATTGGAACCCCGTGAGTATCATAACCCGCTTTGTCAAAAATTGCTTTGCCCTGCAATCTCTGCGAACGCATTGCTATGTCTTTTGATATTTTATTCAAAGCAGTTCCCAGATGGATTTTTCCTGTCGCATAAGGTGGTCCGTCCATCATAAAAAATCCTTCCCCTTCTTTATTCTTTTTTATAGATTTTTCATAAATCTTTTTTTCATTCCAAAATTTTAAAATTTCTTTCTCTTCTAAATCCTCACTCATTTTGTTATGATGCTCCTACTAGAAATTATAGCAATAAATAAAAAACTGAAAACCAAAAATTCGTTTTCTAAAAATATAGAAAATAATCCTGAAAAAAGACTAACGAAAAAAACTATTTTAAACCACTTTTGCCCTCCCTTTAATTCTTCTGTAGTTTTCGAAGCGAGCAAACTACCCAAAGGAAACGCCAAGACCAGAATAAGAACAGCGACTAGTTGTTTTATCACACTTACCATAAGTTATTTAAAATAATGCCTTATTTAAATATTATGTTAAGGAATTGTTTAATTGTTGCGAGTAAAAAAGACCGTGCGGGGATAAATATAACAACACATTTGTCGAATTTTGGTTCTTTCAAATTTTATCTTATTGAAGATGAAATTATTTTCACTAAGAATTTAGATATGAAAATTATAAATAAATATGATTTTATCATATTCGCGTCAAAACATCAGTCGGTAAAAAAGGAGAAAACTTTATCTGTTCATTCTTTTGGTAATTGGAATAAAGCAGATTTTGGAGGAGAGATTGAAAAAATTTCTCCGACTTCTGCTCTTTTTATGAAAAAAATTTTTGAATGTTTAAATGAGAATCAATTAAAATTTAATTTGAAAGATTTTAAAGTTACTCTCGAGGCGACTCATCACGGACCTTTAATTGAGAAGCCGGGTTTATTTATTGAAATCGGTTCAACATTAGCAGAATGGAGAAATCAGAAGGCAGGATTCATTGTTGCGAGGGCGATAAAACAAGCGATAGAAGAATTTGAGGTCGATGAATGTCGAGAAATTGCAATCGGTATTGGCGGACCGCATTATTGTCCCAATTTCAACAAGATACAATTGAATTCAAATATTGCTATTTCTTATATAATTCCAAAATACGCCCTTCCCCTAACTACAAAAATGCTCGAACAAATTAGAGAAAATACAACGGAAGAAGTCGACTTTGTTCTTTTGGATTGGAAGAGTTTAGGAAGCTCTGAAGAAAAAAGGGAAGTTTTAAAAAAATTAGATGAATTTTATATTGAGTATAAAAAAACTAAAGAGATAAAAAAATGATAAATAAATTTCAAGAAATTTTAGAAAGTTTGGAATTATTGAAAGAAAGTGTTCTTTCCCTAGAAAAAATGGTTAAATACGATTTAAAGACTGGTGTTTTGGATTTCAGTTTTTTTGAAGAATTCTTAAAAAAAGAATTTGAGAAAAGTCAAAGGACAGGAGAAACTTTTTCTTTAATAATGTTAGATATTGATTCTTTTAAAAAGATAAATGATACTTTGGGACATATGAAAGGAGATGAACTTCTCTTAGACTTAGCAAAAGTTTTTAAAAAATACTCAAGAAAATATGACATGGTCTCAAGGTTTGGAGGAGATGAATTTTATATATTGCTTCCAGCGACGGATTTGAATCTGGCTGAAAAAGTTGCAAAAAGAATTTCTAAGGGAGTTGAAAAAAAAAAATCTTTAAAGAAAGAAAAGATTACAATTAGTATGGGGGTTACATCTTTGAGAAAAGAAGATTCCTTAAAAGAACTTAAGATGAGGGTTGATAAAGCGCTCTATAAATCAAAGGAAGATGGAAAAAATAAAATCACTGTTTTTATTTAGTATTTTTTTTAAGAATTAAAAGATTATTATTTTTATTTAATTCTTTGAAATTAGAATTTATATAGAATTTTATGTTTTCTATATTTTTTTCATTAACCCAATAATTTTTTAATTTTAAATTTAATTCTGTACCTGGACGTATTTCTTGAAGAGTTACATTTTTTATTGGAGAGTTATCCGCAAAAATTTCCAGTGTACTTTTAGGAGAATTAATAAGTCCTATGTTTTTTATGCTTATATTCGCATTGAGATATCTTTGGTGAATTGTCGAAGAGGCTTTTTCAATTTCTAAATCTGGTTCGCTTTTTATTAAGTAGAGTTTGTTTAAGAGGGATGGAATATTTTCCCCTAAGATTTGGTTGCAATCAGAATAAGGGAACATAACATTATTTTTGTTTTTTGAGTGTTTAAATCCGAGAGAATGAAGAAGTTCGTGAAGTGTCACGAGAGGTTTATCACATTTTGAAGGTCTTATTAAAAGAACTTCGCCGTGGAGGATTATATTAAACTGTCCGGATTTTATTATTTTTGTTGCTCCGCCCTCTCCTGCTATAAAAAAACTGTTATTCACAATTTTATTTCTATTATTACAGGTTATATCTATTTCTTCATTTTTTTGAACATTGAAAAATTTCAAAGAAGTTCTATTTTCGAGTATATTCATAGCCCAGTCTATGTGATTTTTCTTTTCAAGGGAACATCCTTCGTGAATTTTATAAGTTATATTAGAAGAAGGATAACGCATATTTTTATAGAACTGCATTGGATAAGTTTCATTTCCTATATTAAAATTTGGATTTGTAGTATAAGAAGAATTGAAGTTCATTTGTCTGAAAGGAAGTAAATAAAAACTTATCAAAAAAAATATTACTAAAATTGTAAATATGAATAGAAAGAACTTTTTGAGTCCCATTTAAATTAATAATCTTCAGGAGTTTCTTCTGAATCTTTTTTCTCTTCTATTCCTTCCGGCTTTTCTGACATTTCTTTTTCAGAAATAGAATTAACCATATCTTTGAATTTTTTAAAATCGTCAGAATTTATTCGAACACCCTTTTTTGTAAATCCAGTATATCTCTCGGATGTAACAAATTCCCTTATAGTTAAGCCTCTGTTTCCTCCAAAATCATCAATTCTAACGACGATATCTGTTTCAGGATTCTTGTTTATTTTTCCAATTTCTTTTTCCATTAAACCTTTATATTTGTATATTATTTAAACCTTCCTGTTTCAAGAAAACAAAAAACTTTAAAAGTTTTCTTGTATGAATATTTTGGAGTTTATTTTAATGAAAATTTTTTTAATAAGACATGGACAGACAAAAATTGTTTCTGAAAAAGCGATTTTGACAGAGAGAGGAATTATGGAAGCAAAATTTGTAGGGAAGGAATTAAGTAAATATAATTTTTCGAGAGTTTATACGAGCGATTTAATTCGATCTGAAGATACTGCAAAAGAATATTTTAAATTCGCTAAAACAAAAAAATTAATTAAAACGGAAAAATTAAGAGAAATTTATCGTGTTCTTATCGGAGGTCCAATAAAATCAAATAGTCCAGAAGACAGGGAAAGAAAAGACAAAGAAAGCGCAGATAAAATCTTTGAGGAACTCTTAAAAGAGAAGAAAAACGTTCTTGTTTTTTGTCACGGAAATATCATAAAATATTTTTTAAATAAAGTTATGAAATCCAAAGAAAATCTCTGGGAGGGGATTACTATAAACAATTGTTCTATATCAATTTTAGAATTCGAAAAAAATAAATTAAGTATTAAAACAATAAATTTAATTGGTCATTTACCTGAAGAAAGTAAGAGAGAAATTTATAATTCAGATAACCGAGAAATTTATTTGCCTTAAATCTTTTTTTTAAATAAAAAACATTAAGATTTATTTCTGTTTGTAAAAGTTATCTAAAATTCTCATTAAAACTTTAGCTAACTTATCTGAATCATGTCGAATCAAATTTCTATTTAATAAATCTCCTTTCTGTACTTTCTTTAATTCTTTATTAATAATATCCTCTTGTAGAACTCTCTCCTCGTCCAAATCATTCTCTACAAGAGAAGCTTCTTCAGCATATGTTTTCACCAATTTTTCTGAGGGCTTTCCTCTATTAACAATAACATAATCCCAAATATCCTCACCAATATAATTTTCAATCTCTTTCAAATAATCTCCTACTTTGAATCCTGGTGTTTGAGTATTTTTATTCACTAAATTCGCAACAAAAACTTTTTTAGCCTTAGTTTTTTTCAATGCTTCCGTTACACCGGTTACCAATAAATTAGGAATTAAGCTGGTGTATAACCCACCTGGACTAAACACAATCATGTCGGAAATAATTATTTCTTTTATAACCTGAGGATTAGCCTTTGGAGTAGGGTCTAAATATAAACTTGTAAAACCATTCCAAATATTTTTTGAAATAGAAATCTCTCGCTCTCCGTTGAGTAACTCACCATCTTTTAACAACATTTTTAGGTGGGTTTTATTTGTTGTAACCGGAATAACCTTACCATTTATATTAAGAATCTTCCCGACTTCTTCTATTGCTTTTTCAAAACTTCCAGTTATTTTCTCTAAGCTTGACAGCAATAAATTCCCAAAATTATGTCCCTGTAATCCTCCAACCTCAAAACGATAATTCATCAAATCCCTCATAAGTTTACTCGAACTAGAAAGTGCGACCAGACATTGTCTTACATCCCCTGGTGGTAACACACCTAATTCATCCCTTAGAATACCAGTAGATCCTCCGTTATCAGTCATAGAAACCACCGCACTCAAATCTAAATCAAAATGCTTCAGCCCCCTTAAAACAACAAAATTGCCCGTACCTCCTCCAATAGTCAACACCTTTCTCATAATATTCTGATTTTAAATTTAAAGCTCATAAACATCAATAAAAAAGAATAAGAACCTTTAAAAACTTCTTCTTATCCTTTTATGTGAGAGATATCACAGATTAGAATTATAAATAGATAGATATTTTTCTGGGAATCTTTGGTTCCTAATTAATAAATAAATAAAAAATAAATGGCAAAAATAAGTATAGCTTCGATAAAGTATATGATTCGTGCGAACTTTAATGCCGAAGGTGCTCTTGAAAAGCCGGATGTAATTGGAGCATTATTTGGACAGACTGAAGGTTTGCTTGGCGCAGATCTTGAATTAAGAGAATTGCAAAAAGAAGGGAAAATAGGGCGAATAGAGGTTATTTTAGAGAAGAGAAGAGGTATAACTGTGGGGGAAATAAAGATTCCAACTTCCTTAGATCAAACTGAAACAACTTTAATTGCAGCAGCGATAGAAACGATTGAGAAAATTGGTCCTTGTGATTCTCAAATAGAAGTAGATAAAATAGAAGATGTGCGAGAGGATAAAAAGAAATATATAATTGAACGAGCAAAAAAACTTGTAATGGAGTTAAAAGGAGAGGTAGATTCAAAAGAAGTTACTAATAAAGTCAAAGAATCTGTAAGGGTTAGTAAAGTAAAAGAATATGGAAAGAACAAACTGGCTTTTGGAGATATTTCAGGCAAAGAGATAATTGTGGTTGAAGGAAGGGCAGATGTGATAAACCTTCTTAGAAATAATGTAAAGAATGTTATAGGGATGGATGGAATAAAACTTCCTGAAGAAATAAAAGAACTTGGAAAAACTAAGGAAATAACTCTATTTGTAGATGGAGATCGTGGAGGAAAATTGATAACAAAGAATGTTTTGGAGAATGTAAATGTCAAATATGTTACTTCTGCACCAGATGGAAAAGAAGTTGAAGAACTTACTTCTAAAGAAATTTTGATGAGTCTGAGAAAAAAAAGAGAAGTAGAATCTTATAAAGGAGAAGAACAATTGACTGATGAAAAGAAAGAAATTTTAAAATCAATTTTGGATAAATTAGATAGCAAAGAAATTGTTTTTTTGAATAAAGAACTCAGAGAAGTTAAGAGATTCTCTTTGAGTCGATTAAGTCGTTCGTCAGGTAAAGGTTTAGATGTTAAATTTCTTGTTGTTGGTGAGATAGTCACAAACAAAATTCTTGAAATAGCAGAAAAAATAGGTGTTGAAGTAATTATCGCGAAGAACTTTGAAGCAACAAACACTAAAATTAAACTATTAAGTTTATAATTTAAGGTTCATATTAAATATGAATTCTTCTTGACTACTATTCTTTTTTTAATAGTCTTCTTATATGTAATTTCTTTTTTTCTTTATATCTTTCTGGATCTGTTTTGTATTCTTTTATTATTCTTGAAAGGTATTCTCCTCCTAAAAATGGAGTTATAAGCACATAGTCCGCACCTCTTTGATACAATTCTAAAGCATTATTCTTCTTATTTGCTTTAACTATAATTATTGCTTTTGAATTAATTTTTCTTATATAATTAATTAATCTATAATTTGTTTTGAAATCTGGTATTGTAGAAATTATTAATTTTATTTTTTTTAGATTTAATTCGTCTAAAAATTCCGTATCATAGGCATCACCATAAAGATGGGGAATTTTATTTTTTTCTAAATTAGAAATTATTTCTGGATTAAAATCAACTACAAGAGATTTTTCTTTCATTTTTTTTAGAGAATTAAGAATACTTAATCCGGTACGATTATATCCAAATAAGATTACCTCGTATTCTTCTTGAGACCATTCTTTTCTATTTCCTCTCGTCTTTATGAAGAAAAATAATTTACTTAAGAAAGGATAAATTTTATTTAGATAAATCGATAGATAAGTAGAAATGGCAATCGTTATTATAAGTGTTAGAGTTATTATGCTTAATATCTCTGAAGGAAGTTGGCCTTTCGAAACTCCAAGAGAAATAATAATTAGTGAGAATGTGGAAATCTGTCCGAGGATAATTCCTGTTGCAAAAGAAGTTCTTTTTTTGAATCTGAGAAGGAGAGTTAATATAATCAAGATTGAAGGCTTAATTAATAAACTAATTCCTGAAAGAATTAAAGAATAAATTATAATTGTTGAGTTTATACTCGAGAAAGGAAGATTTAGACCTAAAATTACGAAGAAGATTACTAAAAAGAAATCTCTGAGAGAACGCACCTTCGCGCTTAAATCTATAGCATAAGGAGAGACCGAAAGAATAATTCCAGCAATCAGTGCTCCTACTTCTATTGAAAAATTCAAATAAGAGAATGCTGCCGCTACGACAAAAGCCCAGCTTATTGCGAATAGAAAGAGTAATTCTTGAGAATTTGCAATGCTGCGAATAATATGAGGGACTATTAATAGACCAATTAACGCAACTAAAGACAAGAGGGCAAGCCCTCTAATTAAAATATCTAAGGAGAAAGAACCGGTATTTGTTCCTATTGAAGATATAAACATTAAGACAATTATTGCAACTATGTCTTGAAGTATAAGTATACCAATAGTTATTTTACCGTAGAGAGAATCTAATTGTTTAGAGTCAGAAATTAATTTAGTAACTACAATTGTGCTACTAAACATTACTGCAATTCCTATATACGTTGAAATTAGATAATTATGAAAGAATAATTCTGAAACTACAAAGCCGAATAAGAACGTTAAAATCATTTGTGCGAAGGCTATTATTGTGGAGGAAAGGCCGACTTGTTTTATTACTTTCGGATTTAAGTGTAAACCTACGATGAATAAAAGAAAAGCGATTCCAAAATTGGAGAAGGATCTTATTATTTCTCCAGAGGGTGAGCTTAAAAGTAAAAACGGACTTATAAGCATACCCGAGACTATATAGCCGACGATTAACGGTTGTTTTAACAGTTTGCTTATATAAGATACAAAGAAGGTCACGAGGAACACTCCTGCAAGTTCTATGAAGAAAGTTACCATCTCTTTTTATTTTTCAGATAAAAAGGTTTTTAAACAATTCCTTTCTATAAGAGACATGGCAAGCGTCAGAATAAAATTAGATAGTGTAGAAGTAGATTCTTTAAACAGAATTGTAGATTACATAAAAGACTTAGCTAATAAGTCAGGGGTAATTATAAGGGGCCCAATACCTTTACCAACAAAGAAGTTAAAAATCACTACAAGAAAATCTCCCTGTGGAGATGGTACCGCAACTTTTGATAATTTTGAAATGAGGATTCATAAACGATTGATAGATTTACCGACGAATGAAAGAGTGTTACACAATATCATGAAGATGAGAATTCCTCGAAGTGTTAATGTTAAAATAGAACTAAGAGATTAGTAAAAAAGAGAGGTGAAAACAAAAATTGCATTCTTTGAAGTTGAGTCGTGGGAGGAGAACTATTTTTCTCAAATTTTTAAAAAACAAAATCTTTTGTTTTTTAAAAAAGAATTAAACGAGAAAAATATAAAAGAAGTTGAAGACTTTGAGATTATCTCAATTTTTATAAATTCTAAAATTGATAGAAAATTAATTAAGAAATTCAAAGAATTAAAAGCAATAGTGACCCGTTCTACCGGATATAATCATATAGATGTAAAATTATGTAAGAGAAAAAAGATTTCTGTTTTAAATGCTCCTTTTTATGGAGAGAACACCGTCGCGGAATATGTTTTTATGCTTATTCTTGCTTTATCAAGAAAATTAGTTGAAACAGTTGAAAGAACAAAAAAAAGAGATTTTTCTATCGAGGGTTTGAGGGGATTTGATTTGAAGAGAAAAACTTTAGGAATAATTGGAATGGGAAATATTGGAAGTTGTGTAGCAAAAATAGCGAAAGGGTTTGGGATGAATATTTTAGCTTATAATAAAAATAGAGATTCTGAATTATCTAAGAAACTCAAATTTAAATATACTTCTTTAAATTTTTTATTAAAAAATTCTGATGTAATTACTTTACATCTTCCATTAACAAAAAAAACATACCATTTTATTAATAAAAAAAATATAAAAATTGTTAAGAAAGGCGCTTATCTTATTAATACTTCAAGAGGAGAGATTGTTGATAATTCCGCTTTGCTTTTTGCTTTAAATAAAAAGATTTTAGCTGGAGTTGGACTTGATGTTTTAGAGGGAGAAGGAATTATAAAAGAAGAAAGAGAATTATTTTTGAAAAATAATATTCGAGAAAAGAATTTATTGAAAGTTATGGAGGATAATATCCTTTTAGATTTTGAGAATGTTATTATAACTCCTCATAATGCCTTTAATACAAAAGAAGCATTATACCGAATCTTAGAGAAAAGTGTCAAAAATATAAATTCAGTTATAAATAAAAAATAAAATAGTTTTTTAGAATAAAATACAATAACTTTAATCTAAAAATACTTCTCTCTAACTACAAAATAAAAAAATTATTTCGTTTTAGTAATTTCTAAACAAACGCCAGCAGCAATAGTTTCTCCCATATCTCTTATTGCGAATTTACTCATATAAGGATTTTCTTTTTGAGTTTCTAAAGCGACATTTTTTTGAGGAACAATTCTAACTTTTGCAACATCTCCATTCTTTAAGAAATCTGGATGTTCTTTAGATACTTGTCCGGTTCTTGGATCTATTAATTCTAAAAGTTCTGCAAATTTACAGGGAACCTGAGCGGTGTGTATGTAAAATACAGGAGTGTATCCGACGGCAATTGCTGTTTTGTGATTAATTATTGCGACCTGACCTATGAATTCTTCTACAACATGAATTGGGTTCGCTGCGTCACAAATAACATCTCCTTTCCTCATATCTTTTTTACCTACTCCTCTGACATTAATTCCAACATTATCTCCTGCTAATGCCTCATCTAAGACTTCGTGGTGCATCTCTATAGTCTTAACTTCTCCAGTCACTCCTTCACCTGTACTTCCAGGTAAAATTTTAACTTTCATACCTTTCTTCATAATTCCCGTCTCGATTTTTCCAACAGGCACGGTTCCAGTTCCGGTAATATCATAAACATCTTGTATAGGCATTCTCATTGGTAAATTTGTTGGTAATTCAGGCTTTTTGAATAAATCTAACTGTTCATAAATTGTTGGACCTTTATACCAAGATAAATTCTTACTCTTATTATAAATATTATCTCCTGCAATACCTGAACAAGCAATAAATTGAGTTACATCTGGCTTAATACCTACTTTTAGTAATAGTTTAGAAATCTCTTCTTTTACTTTATTGAAAGTCTCTTCTTTGTAATCAACTGCATCCATTTTGTTAATTGCAATGGATAAATTCTTAATTCCCATTGCTCTTAATAATAATAAATGTTCTATTGTTTGAGGTTGAACACCTGCAGGCGCTGCGATAACTAAGAAAGCACAATCTGCCTGAGAACTTCCAGTAATCATATTCTTTACGAAATTCTTGTGTCCTGGTGCGTCTATGATTGTTATTTCATATTTTGGTGTTACAAGTTTTTTATAAGATAAATCAATAGTAACTCCTCTTTCTCTTTCTTCCCTTATTGTATCCATAACATAAGCGAACTCAAAACCAGCCTTACCATTTTTCTCTGCTTCTTCTCTCAACTTTTTCATCTTCTGTTCAGGGATTGCTCCAGTATCAAACAATAATCTTCCAATTATTGTCGATTTTCCAGCATCGATGTGCCCTACAAATATAACATTCATGTTTTGTTTTTCTTTAGCCATTTTTTATTCTCTCAAAAATGAGTAGTACAAATTCGGTTCTTTGCCGAAAGTAATTCGCTCTAGCCATTTTTTATTCTCTCAAAAATGAGTAGTACAAACTTCTCATTTATTCTAACTATATTAATTCACAAAAATTTAGTTTTTAAAGTTTTCTATTATTTTACATTGTTGAATTAAATTAATCTATTTTCTTGCCAAAATGTCGTCGGAGATCAATTTAACCAATTTTTATTACAAATCTCTTTTAGATCAATAGTCTTCTTCTCCAATAAATTCAGTAGTTCCTGTTATAAAAAATTAACAAATAAATTTAAATTATTTTTTTGTATGGATAAATTTAAATAATTTAAATTTTCTTACCATTATGACTAAATATATTTTCAAAAAAATAAAAGGTTTAGCTAAAACTATAATTTTAGTGGGTAAAAAAAGTAAGGACAAATCTTTAATTTTAAATTCTTTAAAATTTTACAATATTTCTAAAGAATTAGAAGGAAAAATAAAAAATAAACTTTCTTTTTTTTCGTTTGATTACAAAAATCTGAACACAATTTCTTTAGAATTGAGGGATAATTTATACTTTGTAGTTTATATAAATGAAACAACTTCTGAAAATGTAAGAAGAGCGTATTCAAATTTATTTAAAATAATTAATAAATCAAAATTAGAAAATATAGAATTGAATTTTCTCGACGATAAAAAAAATTTAATCATCCCGGCGATTGAGGGCTTTGAATTATCTAATTATAATTTTTATAAAAAATATAAGAAACAAGAAGAAAAGAAAACCGAGAAGAAAATATATTTGAATTTAAAGAAAGAGATTTACGAAGGAAAAATTTCTGAAACTTTGAAAATAATTAATTCTGTGAAATTGACAAGAGATTTAGTTAATGAAAATTCCAGTATTATAACTCCTGAAAAAATTGAAGAGATTTCTAAAAAGTTTTCTAAAAAATACAAATTAAAGATAAAAGTTTTGAATGAGAAGCAGATAAAAAAAGAAGGTTTGAATTTGTTATACAATGTTGGAAAAGGTTCAAATCATCCTCCACGATTAATTATAATGGAATACTTGGGGAATAAAAATTCGGAAGAAATTGTCGGCTTAGTGGGCAAGGGAATAACTTTTGACACAGGAGGAATAAACCTAAAACCAACGGGATATTTAGAAGATATGAAATTAGATATGGCAGGAGTCGCAACAGTTTTTGGAGCGTTTAAATCAATTGTCGAGAGTAAAGTTAAAAAAAATATTTTATGCACTTTGGTTTGTGCAGAAAATTCAATAGGTCCAAAGGCCTATCAACCCGGGGATATAATAAAATCTTATTCTGGTCAGTTCGTTGAAATTGCGAACACAGATGCGGAAGGGCGTTTGATACTTGCAGACGCTTTAAGTTATCTTCAAAGAAATCATAAGGTTACAAAAATAATAGATTTGGCGACGCTGACTGGGGCGTGCCTTGTCGCTTTGGGACCAAACTTAATTGCTATGTTTGGAAATGATGAAAAAGAAAAAGAAAAAATGTTTAACTCTGGGGAATATACTTTTGAAAGAGTTTGGGAATTGCCGATTTATGAGGAATACCGGGAATTGATTAAATCTAAATTTGCAGATATAAAAAATAATGGTGGAAGAGAAGGTGGAACAATAACCGCGGCAGCTTTCTTAGAAAGATTTATTGAGAAAGGTAAAAAGTGGATTCATTTAGATATTGCAGGAGCAGCGAAAAGTTCTAAAGAATTTTATTACATTCCAGAGTTTGCCACAGGTCGGGGAGTCAGATTGTTAGTAAATTATTTAAGATAATATTTAAATACTAAAAAATTTAATCTTTCATATGGAAGAAGAGAAAAATGAATTTTTTAAGAATTGGTTTTTGAAATTTAAGAAAAATTATAAGTTTATTTTTTTCTCTGTTTTATTTTTTATTTTGGTAGTTCTAATAGATCATCTTGCAGGAACATATGTTACAGAAAAAGGTTCGGCATCTGTGACAGATATTATTCTGAGTAACTTTGGTCCTTATAATCTTAGTTTCTTGTTTGTTTATTATTGGTTATTTGTTCTATCTGTTTTTGTTCTTTATCCTTTGATTTTTAAAATAAAATCTTTTCATAAAGTTTTTAATCAACTTAGTTTTTTAATTATTTTAAGAAGTTTTTTCATTAGTCTTACTCATTTAAAAGCCTCTTCGTCGATTATTCCAATAAGTTATCCTTTCTTCTTAAATTTCTTTGCCTTTCAAAATGATTTATTTTTTTCCGGACATGTGGCAATACCCTTTTTAGCATTTTTAATTTATAAAAAAGATAAGATAAGGTGGTTTTTCCTTGCAAGTTCTATTCTCCTCGGGATAGTAAGCCTTCTTATGCATCAACATTATACGATAGATGTTTTGAGTGCATTCTTTATAACTTACGGTTCCTTTAAAATGGTAAGATATCTCTTTCCGAAACTCTTTTAGTCTTTATTTTTTAAAGACATAAGTTTTTATATAAGATATCACTATATCTCTAATGTCAAAGAAAAAAGAAATAATAGTTTTGAAGAATGTTCATAAAAATTATATAATGGGAAAAGAGGTAGTTAAAGCGGTTGATGGTATAAGTTTTTCAATCGAAGACGGAGATTTCGTTTCTATAATGGGAGCTTCTGGTTCTGGAAAATCTACTCTAATGAATCTCTTAGGCAGCCTCGATAAACCAACTCTTGGAAAAATCTACCTTGACGGAGTAGATATTTCTACTTTAAAAGAATCAGAATTAGCACAGATTCGGGGGAAGAAAATTGGTTTTATTTTCCAACAGTTTAATCTTATAAACTCTTTAACCGCAGAAGAAAATGTTTCTCTACCTATGAGTTTTCAGGATTATAGTTCTTCTGAAAAAAAAGATAGATCTAAGTTCTTATTGAATGAATTTGGATTAGGAAATAGATTGAAATTTTATCCCTTACAACTTTCTGGAGGACAACAACAACTCGTTGCGATTGCGAGGGCTTTAGCGAATAATCCAGAGGTTATTTTGGCAGATGAACCAACTGGAGATTTGGATACTAAAAAGGGGGAAGTTATAATGGATTTTTTAAAAAAATTAAACAAACAGGGTAAGACAATTATTTTAGTTACACACAATCAAATACTTGCAAAAAAATATGCAAGGAAAATTTATTGGTTAATGGATGGAAAAGTTAAAAAAATAATTTATCCGAGGCGTTGAAATGAATTATTTTTTTATTAGTTACAGGAATATAAAAAGGAGGGGTCTGAGAAGTTGGCTTACTCTCCTTGGAATTGTAGTCGGGGTTGTGGCAGTAGTTTCTTTAATTACTTTAAGTGGAGGAATCAAACTCGCGGTCAACTCTCAATTCGGTGTTAGTTCAACAAATGTATTGACTGTTCAGGCGGGAGGACTTTCTTTAGGCCCACCAGGAACAAATGTTGTAAGGCCTTTAACAACAGAAGACGCAAAAAAAATCGGAGAGTTGGATTCTGTAGAAGTTGCAATACCAAGAAATCTTGCAATGATTAAATTTCAATTCAATAGGAAGTTAGAAATTAAAAATGCGGTTTCAATCGTCGGAGAAGATACAAAAAAAATATATGAATTATTAGATTTAAAAGTAATTTCCGGTCGACTTTTGAAAAAAGGAGATACAAATAAAGTTCTTTTAGGATATGATTATTCCCAGAAAGATAATGCGTTTAAAAAAGCGATACAATCAAATAATTTTGTAGTTATAGATGGAAAAAAGTTTGAGGTGGCGGGTATTCTAAAAAAGAAAGGAAGTTTTATGATTGATGGTTCGATCTTTATTATGGACAAAGAATTAAAATCTATGGCTAATTATGGAGATAAAGTAAATATTATAATTGTCGAACCTAAAGAAGGAGTTAGTCTAAATAAAACAAAAGAAGATATTGAGAATCTTCTTCGTAAAAGAAGAGATGTGAAAAAAGGAGAAGAAGATTTTAGTGTTTCAACGCCAGAGGCAATGCTCGCAGTTGTAAATAGTTTATTAGATGGAATAGATATTTTCATAATTATAATTTCTTCTCTTTCTATTCTCGTCGGGGTATTAGGTATTGTAAATACTATGACAACTTCTGTTTTAGAAAGAAAAAAAGATATTGGTATAATGAAAGCAATAGGAGCTAAGGATAGTTACATATTTTTTCAGTTCTTAACCGAGTCGGGATTAATAGGTCTCGTCGGAGGTTTTATAGGGGTGGTTATAGGAATTTCCATTGGATTTTCTGGGGACTTTCTAATTTCAGATTTCTTGGGTTCTCCCATAACTCCAACTTTAAATTATCCTCTAATTATTTTTACACTTCTTGGAAGTTTCTTGATTGGATCAATTGCAGGGGTAATTCCTGCAATAAAAGCCTCGAGACAAACTCCTGTAGATTCGTTGAGAAATTAAATTATGAAAAAAGAATTAATACAATATGTGATTGAAAGTATAAGGGCAAGAAAAACTCGTAGCTTTCTGACTACACTTTCAATATTCTTTGGAGTTATGACTCTTTTTATTTTCATTAGTTTTGGACTCGGACTTTATAATTATACTCAGGGAATTGTTACAGGTTCTTCTGCAAATAAAATAATTATTCAATCAAAGGGGGGAATATTTGGATCGGCCGGAGCTTTCAAATTAGGAGATAAAGATTTAAGAGCAGTAGAAAACTCTGAGGGAGTTCTTAAAGCTACAGGAATTTATCTGGCTACAGCGAGTGTTCAGCAAGGAAGAACTTTAAAATATGCCCTCATAATTGGTTATGATCCGACGGAAGCTTTCTTTGTTCAAGCGTTCAATATGAAACTCTCCAATGGAAGAAATTTGAATCCTAAAGAAGTTGGAAAGGTAGTTTTAGGAGCAAGTTACACAAAAGAGAATAAAATATTTCCGAAGAAATTAACTTTGAATGATAGATTAAATCTTTTAGGTAGAAAAGTAAAGATAGCTGGATTCTACAAGTCCGTCGGGAATCCACAAGATGATTCTGATATTTTTGTCACGAATCAATATTTTAGAGAATTATTTCCTAATAAAACTTCTTATTATGAGATAATTGCGACAGTTAATACTAAAAACATTAATCAGACAATACAAAATGTAGAGAAGAATTTGAGAAGAGAAAGAGGAGAAAAAGTTGGAGAAGAAGATTTTTTCGTTCAGTCGTTTTCGGATTTGATGAAAACATTTACTTCTATTCTTAATGTGATTGTTCTTTTTATCGTCTTAGTTGCTCTTATTTCTGTTGTTGTTTCCTCTATAAATACTTCTAATACAATGATCTCTTCTGTTTTAGAGAAAGTAAAAGAGATTGGAACGATGAAAGCAATTGGTGCAAAAAATTCAGAGATTCTCTCAATCTTTTTATTTGAATCTGGAATTTTAGGTTTTATAGCAGGAGTCCTCGGGGTTTCCTTTGGATACCTCTTAACTTCTATTGGTGCAAAAATATTAGTCAATTTAGGTTATGGTTTTTTACAACCACAATATTCAATTTATTTATTCGGAGGGGTGGTTTTATTTGCGACTATAACAGGAGCGGTTTCTGGATTTTTTCCTGCGATGAAAGCTTCAAAGACCAATCCGGTCGATGCTTTAAGAGAAGAATAATTATAGGAATTTAATAATTAATTTTGAAAATTTTATTAAAGAGAATTAATAACAAATAAACAATAGATTTTTCAGAAGAACATCTGGATGTTGAAGAATAAATAAATTGTTTTAGATAATTATTTTTTGTTTGCCTTTCTTCTTCTAAGAAAAAACTCTCCAATTATAAAGATGATTAATAAAATTATTATTATCGTTGAAGCCGATAAAGTTCCAGTTTTCTTTTCTGAGGGAAAATAAGCTGGATTGAAATTTACACTTTTATTTATTTCTCTTCTTATTCCTAAGATATCTGTGTAATAAATTTCTACCTTTATATTCCCTGCTTTTGGAACTGCATTTAAATCCACACTGGTATAATCGTTCGAGTCTAAATCTCCTGCGATTACACTATTCGTCTTTAGAATTTCTATATCTTTTTGTTGGGGAACAAATAATCTTACAGCTTTTATATTAGTTTTACCTATATTTAAAATCTGTAAAGTTAAAATTTTATTTTGGGATGAAAAATCTTTTATATCTATTTCAAAATCTGCTAAAGAATTATTTACTTCCACCTGAAACTTTTTCGTTGTGTATGTATTTGTATTTCCTTCTGAATATTTTGCGTATAAATCATGCTCTCCGTCTAAGGCATTCTTATCTACTTTTAATTTATAATGAATCATCCACGGATTATTGTTATTTAGTAAATAAGTACTTCCATCTATTTTTTTTAATGAAGATGTATTTCCTGCGAGAGAAAATGGATAAGAGGGGGTTAGTGAAAAACTTGTCACACCACAAGATGGATTATCTGTTCCACTAATTTGAAAATTTAAATTAACAGAACCTCCGGGGACCGCTGGGTAAGGATTCTGACTTATTAAATTAACGGACAAAGAACAATCCTTCGAGCTAACCAAATTAAAACTAAAAAGGAAAACTCCCAGAAATAAGAACAAAAGTAAATATTTTTTCATTTAGAAATAATCTCTTTAGACTATTTAAATTTACTGGAACTACCAGACTTGCGTATAAATTAATTTAGTCTTCTCAAATCATCACATAAACTTTTTTCCCAAGAAATTCTTTTGGAGCATCAAATTTTGTAATGGTTTTTTCGAAAACTAAAATGGTAAATTTATTTATGGAATCTTTTTCAGAGATCATGAAAGAGATATCTTTTATGAAAAATAAAGAAATTGAATTAATAGCGTTAGTACCGTATATTAAAAAAAATTCAAGAGATTTCCATATTAACATACGACAATTAACAAAAACTGTTTGTAAAAAAAATTGTGGAAAACTCAAAGAAATTTCAACCTTTTCAGATGGAAGCTCCCAACAATCTATTTGGGGAAATTGTCTTCAGTGGAGGGGTGCTTCGTTAATCTCTTTTTAATTTGATTGTAAAGTGAACCATACTCTATTGAACCTTCAAAAATAATGACACTATCCATTTTGGAAAAAGTTTCATCATAGAATTTATTTATCTTTTTTAAATTTTTCTTAAACGACCATAAGTCCAAAACATCGTTCATTTTTTTATTTTTCCTTTTGATTGAGAGTTCTAGAGAAATTTTTATATAAACATAAATGCAATCTGGATCATATTTCTTTAATATTGGGAGATAATCTTTTTTTAATAATTTTGTTTTATTTTTTCTACAAAGATTATATGCTATTGTAGAAAAAATTCCTCTATCGACTAAGCAAGGCTTATTTTTCGAAAGTTTTTTTGCTGAAAAATATTTTAGTTTATCGCTCTGTAAAAAGAAATTCTGGATAAACCATTTGCTTTTTTCAGGGGAAATTTCATTAAATCTTTTATCTATGATTCCTCCTACTTTAGATATCTCAAATTCTTCAGATAATTGATTAATCAATGTAGTTTTGCCTGATCATGGGAGACCTTCAAATATTATTATTGTCCTAACATAAAAACCTCCCAAGTATTTTTAATTTTATCTGTTTAACTCGTATTCATTTTTCAAAGGAGAAATTTAAAAAGGAGGAAATATATTATTAAAATATGAAAGAAATATTAAAGGTTGGATTACCTGGTTTTTCAGCAGAGTATAATGTGGAGTGGTTTGAAGATACCGATTTTTCTAATGTGGAAAATATAAAGCAGGTCTATGGAATTTTATTTAATGACGAGGGGAAATTTTTAATAATTAATACTGTTGGGAATTGGCAGTTGCCTGGGGGAAAACCAGAAAAAGGAGAATCGTGGGAGGAAACAGGAATTAGGGAAGCAATTGAAGAGGCAGATGTAGAAATAGAAGACCTAATTCCTTTGGGATATCAAAAAGTTAGTGAATTAAAAAAAGAAGGAGAGATGCCACATTTTCATCAATTGAGATTTGTTGCAAAAATTACGAAGTTAAACGAACCTTCTGTTGATCCTGCAACTGGGAAAATTCCTGAAAGAAAATTTATTTTACCAGAAGAATTTTTAGAATATTGCCCTTGGGGGGAAATAGGAAGTCATATCGTACACTTAGCAAGAAAGAAAATTAATTTAGCTGAATAACAAATTTCTTCTTTTAGAAAAAGAAGCAAAAGCGAGTCTGCCACCTCCAAGATTATTTCTATTTTCTTTTTTATAAAAAAAGAAGGCAAAAAAGCGCGCGTGCCCTAAAAGATAGTCTGCTTCGCAGAAATTAATATAATAAAACTCAAACTCAACTCTGCGGTTTTTTGTTACACAAAAAATCCTCGGGGTCGTCTTGCAGACTTTCGCTTCGCTCACCCAGACATAACAGCGATTTAAAGAAAATTTCCTGCTGAAATTTCCCAAATTTTTACACAACCGAAATCAAATCTCCAAAAAATAAAAGTTCAAAAACTAAAGAAATTTTATCTTTAATATTCAACTCTCCTTCCTTCAATTCTATTTTCCATCAGCGAAGCCATACGGAAAGTTTTCATTCTAGTTTTAAGAGAACTTTGGAGTTATCACGAAACTAAAATTTTGTTCAAAATTTACTCAGGTTTCTGCGAGAATCATTATTCACAATTTTAGAAGAATTAATTATTTTGAAATGTGGGGGTAGGAGTTTCTACGCTGGAATCAGTGGTGGCTTCCCTAAGAAAATATAAGATCGGGAACAATCTAGGAAAAGTGGTTTTGGGTGCGTTGGTCGGACTAGAGAATATGGATTTCGAAGAAGAAAGGTATTATTATATTCTTCCCATAAAGGAGCTGGAACTAAGATAGAAACTAATAGAGAGCAGGTTAATATAATCACTACGGGTGCGCCTCTTTTCGCTGCGATGATGGGTAAAGAAGAAGGAGATGAATTTGTATTCAAACTTAAGAATTCAAAACAAGAATATTGTATTACGGGAGTAAAGTAATAACTTTATTTTTTAGGTAAAATCGCAAACTTCTAAAAATTTCTTCGCTAATTTCTTATAATTTTCAGTCCAAATATTCACATTGTCTTCTTCCGTAGCTTCAGCAAAAGTCCTGGTTTCTCCTCTTAATCTTAAAACCTTGTCCCAATTTCTTTTATTCCCTTGCACTTCCTTTGATATTTCTAGAGGCACCCTATATACTGATTCATAAGTTCCCTTATCTGGAATCGTTAAACTCGCGGCCAATTCCATCTCTGCATTTCTATTGTCAAAATTTTCGAGTAATTTTAAAAGTATCTCTACGTCCATATTTTTATCAAAAAAAACTGTAAATGGTCCAGGAAAATATTGTAATGCTTCGATATAAAGCCCGTGATCTTCTCTTAGAACTGGAACCTTAAATTCTTTTGCGGCAGCTTCTGTGGAAAATTTTGCTATCTCTATACTGGTTGATTCTTGTATTTCTGGAAATTCTTTATCTATGGAGCCAAGCTCTATTTCAAATTCATCGAAAATTTTTTGCGCGGCTAAAAGTTTTCCTTTATTTTTAGTTAGCAAATAAATTTTTTTCTCCACATACCCCAATGTATTAATATTGTTTTAAATCTTTCTAATATCTATTTTAAACTTGCCAATATGAAATCATGATGCAAATTTAGAAAGATTTCTATTTCCCGAATTATTTTATTCTCTTCTAGGCTTAGTTTTTCTTTCGAAAGCACCTTCAAAAAATTTTCTCTGTTCGCGATATGTACTGACTTGTCTGACATTGTAAAGAAATCTTCTTTTATAATTGACTCTTTTTCTGTTCTCTCTGAGAGAATAAAGAATATTCTGTTGAATAATTTATTTTTTCAAACTAAATATAAAATCAATATTGAGAAGATGGAACCCAAGTGTCGTTTTTACTTATTAAATTGAAGAACTCCATCTTTTAAGATGGAGATTTCCACTTAGTTAATTATTTTGAAATGCTGGAGTCGGAGTTTCTACGCAAGTCTGGAATGATCATAAAAGATAAATTTAAATATAAATTTTGTTAGAGAACATTATGATAGATATTAATTTAATTAGAGAAAATCCAGAATTAGTTAAAGAAAATATAAGAAAAAAATTTCAAGAAGAAAAAATTTCTTTGGTCGATGATGTTTTAAAACTCGACACAAAATGGAGAAAATTAAAATACAAAGGGGATGAATTAAGATCGGAGAGAAATAAAATTTCTAAAAAGATTAATGATTTGAAAAAAAAAGGAGAGAAATTTTTGGTTGAGTTAAAACTCGCAAAAGAAATTCCGATTAAACTTAAAGAGGTTGAAGAGGAAGATAAAGAATTACAAAGAAAGATAAGAAAGATAATGTTTAAAATTCCAAATATAATTGACTCTTCCGTGTCGATTGGAAAGGATGAATCTGAAAATGTTGAAATTGAAAGATTTGGAAAACCAATAATTCCGGATTATGAAATCTTTAATCATTCCGAACTTGCCGAAGAATTGGAAGTAGTCGATTTTGATTCCGCAAGAGAAGTTTCCGGAAAAGGATTCTACTATCTCCTTGGAGATCTGGCTTTATTGCATACTTCTATGCTCGCCTTCGCAAGAGATTATTTAATTAAGAAGGGATTTGAATATGTGATTCCCCCCTTTATGATTCGAAGAAATGTTGTCGAGGGAGTTATGAGTTTTGAAGAGATCGAAGAGATGATGTATAAAATAGATGGAGAAGATTTGTATTTAATTGGAACTTCAGAGCATTCTATGATTGGACGATTTATGAATAAGACAATTGATTTTGAAAAACTTCCCCTTACTCTTACAAGCTATTCTCCTTGTTTCAGAAAGGAAGTTGGAAGTCATGGTTTTGAAGAAAAAGGTTTTTTTAGATTACATCAATTCGAAAAGGAAGAAATGATTGTTTTGTGTGAGCCAAAAGATTCTCCTAAGTTCTATAATAAACTTTTGAACTATACTATTGAAATATTTAAACAATTAGAAATTCCAATTAGAACTTTAGAAATTTGTTCGGGAGATTTGGCGGATTTGAAAGCGAAAAGCGCAGATGTCGAGGCGTGGTCGCCAAGACAAAAAAAATATTTTGAAGTTGGAAGTTGTAGCAACCTCACCGACGCTCAGGCGAGAAGATTAAACATAAGAGTAAATAAAAAAGGAGAAAGGTATTTCCCTCACACTTTAAACAATACTGCTTTGGCTAGTCCGAGAGCTTTGATAGCAATGATTGAGAATCATCAAAACGAAGATGGAAGTATAAAAATTCCGAAAGTTTTATGGTCGTATATGCTCGGAAAAAAATTAATCTCTAAAAAGGAATATAAAGCTCCTTAGAACTTCTCTATTTTTTCTTTTCTTAAATAAACTGCAAGACCTTTGGACTCTTTTGTCCTAAAATATCTTACCTCATCCATATATTCTCTCATAAAAAAGACACCGGTTCCACAATTTGATTCTGGTTTCTTTTCTCCAGAAAATTTATACCAATTAGAAAATTCTAAATTTTTAAGATTTTTATTTTTTTTAAAAGAAATAAATTCAAGAAACATTTTCGACAATTCTTTTCCCTCATCAATAACTAAAAATTCTATCTTTTGTTCTCTTAGTTTCTTTCCAAAGAGTATTTTTTTATTGTAGTCTGAATTATTTCCGTGTTGATAAGCATTTAAAATGCATTCATAGAGTGCAGTGTAAATATTTGAAGGAAATCCTTTATTGTGACATTCTTCTGAAACTGGTTTTACTATTGAATCTATAGAATGGTTATAATCCTTTTCAATTTTTATCTTCGAAAAAAGAAAGTCTTTAGTTATCTTTAGATACTGAAGCGAACTATCCTCCAATTTTAAAATTGTATTCTTTTTCTTTTGACCGGTATCTTTAATTGAAAAAATATTTTTTTTATAATTTTTCATTTCCTAATTTAAAGATAATGGTTTATAAATTTATTGAATGTTATCACTATTTAGTGAGTTTGTTTTGGAAAGAAATATAAATTGAGAGAGTTTTAATGGGTGTTAAGAAATCCAAGCCAAAGGCGAGGATTAGTTTGTAAGACTTCGTAACCTCTTAATCGCGGTCATATCCCTTTAAGCCAAAAAATCAAAGTCGTCGTATTTAAAGAATTGTGGTTGAGTACAGATTAATCTTTGAATATTTTTTCAATTAATTTAAATTTTTTTGCATTGCAGTCAATTTCTGCTTTTATTCCTAATGGTAAAATCCATTGTGGATCTGTATGTCCAAAATCCATATTAGTTATTATTGGGAGACTTGAATTCTTAAATTCAGTATTAACTACTTTTAGTATATCTTCGTTTAAATCCTTCTTTTCTTCTTCGGAATAATCTCTCGGTCTTCCGATAAGTAATGCAGAGATTTTGTCAAAAACTCCTTGCATACCATAGTTTCGCAGCATCCATTTTACTTGATCTGGTGTTGGTTTATCTTCTGATGTTTCTAAAAAGAGAATTTTACCATTCCAAAAATCATCATTCGGCCAGAATTTAGTACTTTTCATAAATTCAAGAACTTCAATTGATCCCCCAAAAAGCTGACCCTGAATTTTTGAATTTCCTTGTAAAATATTCCACCCCTCATTTTTTGATATAGATTTTACTTTTCCTATATTGGACTTGTCGTTCCAATCTAAATAACCTTCAGAATAAAAGTCAAAAGCGCTGTAATTATAGTTCTCAGGATTTTCAAATAAAATAGTCTTGACGTGCTCTTGGAATTTTTGACCTAACGAATTCCATTGTGAAAATCCCGCCATAATTGTAGGACCCTGTAATGTGACAAGTCCAAGTTGATTAAAATAAGTCAAAAGAGTAGTTGTATCAGAATATCCCATAATAATTTTCGGATTTTTTCGAATTATTTCAGTGTTTAGATAAGGCAGTATTCTTACTGAATCATCTCCACCAATTGATACAAAAATTGCCTTAATTTCTTTATCTGAAAAAGCATCATTTATGTCTTTCGCTCTGAATTCTGGATTTTTGTAAAGATAATCGGCATCTTTCCTAGCTGAAGGATATTCTTTAATTTTAAATTTTAAATTTTCAAGTACCTTAATACCTGATTCATAAATATGAGGAAAAACGCTTGGGCCTCCCCAAGATGGAGACACAACCGCGATGGTATCTCCTTCGTGTAATTTCTTTGATTTAATCACCATACCGTTCTTACAAATTGATTGATTTATATAATTTGTGTGTTTTATTATAATTCTATTTTATAAAAGACAATTGGATATAACCTCGGGCTTAAGAGAAGTTGAACTTATTGAAAACATAAGTCAAAATGCAACATTCGGCGAAGAGTAAAAATCATTCCGGGCGAGAAAAATTAATAAAGGTATATATTTCTTATAAATTATGATTAAGAATTTTTTTCATTATAGTCTGGATATAGAAAAAATTGAAAAAAGTGGGCACATAAAAAATGTTTCATTTGCTAAAACAAATACTTATGATGTTCTTTTAGAAATTTGTCCTGAATTGATTTTAGACCAAGAAAATATTAAAAGATTCAAAGAATATAAAAAGGAGAACAAGTCTATGATTAGGAAATATAAGGGAGAACAAAAAAATGGTTCTTATGAATCTAAATACCGGAATTTAAAATTAAAATACAAAAATTCTCTTTTGAATGAATTTTTTAATCAAAATAAATTTGTTCTTGCTTTCGATGAAAAATTTCCAAGGGGCTGGATAAAATGGGGCATACTTCCATTATTATCTTATAAAATTGGTCGACAATTTCTAAAATTTATTATAACAAAAGAAATTGCAGAAAAATCATTTGTTTTAGACCAAAAATACTGGAGCCCACTTTTTTCTAAAAAGAAATTTGGCTTAAATACTTGGAATCCAAAATTTAAAATTGAAAAAAATCCCAAAATTGTAAAAGGAGTTTTTGGAAAATATTATCTTTCAATAAAGAGAATTTCAGATTACAAAAAAGGAGAATATGAAGTTCCTGAATTTTGGATTTGTGAAAAGATTCCATTTAAGAAATGTAAAAAGGGAGAAATTTCTGAAAAAATGTTTAATGAGCTTTTGAAAAAGAGAGAGAAATTTAGGGGATTACTCTAAAGTACGTTGTTAATTAAAAAATATGAATCTACTTTTCATATTGTTACTCTAATAAACTATTTTATATTACTAAAATATATCCCTTTAATAAAAAATTAAATATAGGGAATATATTTCTTTTAGATTAGCTGACCTCCTTTAATAGAACAATATTCCACAAGAGAATAATTTATAAATAAAAAGTATTAGTCTCTTATATGCCTACGTGGTCTAATGGCTATGACACCAGCCTGTCGCGCTGGTAACCCGAGTTCGATCCTCGGCGTGGGCGTATCTTATTACTGATAAAAATTCTTAGAACTCATTTTCAATAAATATTAAAAAGACTTTTTCTTAGCAGTTCTATGACTTACATAAAAAAATTGGTGATTTATGGTTTCAAGAGTTTCGTTAGGAAAACGGAATTACCCTTTTCTAGAGGACGAAACATAATAATTGGGCCGAATGGTTCTGGTAAATCAAATATTAGTGATGCTTTATGTTTTGTTCTTGGAAGGTTAAGCACGAAATCCATGAGAGCGACGAAAACAAAGAACCTGATTTTCCTTGGATCGAAAAATGTCTCTCCCTTAAAAGAAGCAAGTGTAGAAATAATTTTTGATAACTCAAATAAAGTTTTTCCAGTTGATGAGAAAGAGCTTAAAATAAAAAGAATTGTAAGAAAAGATGGACAGAGTATTTACAAAATAAATGATAAAAGGAGAAAGAGGCAGGAGACCTTAGAGATGCTCGCGTACGCGGGAATTTATCCAGATTCTTTTAATATAATTCTTCAGGGAAAAATACAGCATTTTGTTGAAATGCCTCCGGAAGAAAGGAAAAAAATAATAGAAGATGTTTCTGGAGTTTCAATTTATGAAATGAGAAAAGAGAAATCTTTGAGGGAGTTAAAAAAAGTCGACGAAAAATTAAAAGAAGTTTCTTCGATTCTAAGAGAGCGAAGCTCTTATTTGAATACTTTAGAAAAAGACAGAAGAGAAGCACTTAGATTTAAAAAATTAGAGGGCTTGATTAGGATATATCAGGCAAGTATTTTAAGTGAAAAAACAAAACAAAGAAAAGAAGAAGAGGAAGAGATAAAAGAAAGTATTTCAAAGTTAAAAGAAAACTTAGAGGAGCAGAAGAAAAGAGTTGAAGAAGACGAATCATCCATAGAGGAATTCAATTCAAAAGTTTCTAAAATTGTTTCTTTCATTAAAAATTCTACCGGATTTGAACAGGAAAAGATAAACAGAGAAATTGTGAATCTCCGGGCTGAAATTGCAGGGGTACAAGTTAAGAAGGAAGAAAAAGAAAATAGAATATTAAAAATTCGGGATGAAAGTAAAAGAACTGAAGGCTTTATCTATCAGACTTCTCAAAAAATAAAAGAGTTTCAGAAGAAATCTCCAACAACCAAAGTAAGGGAAGAACAGAAAAAAGAATTAGAGAGGAAAAGAAAAGAATTGGAATTATTAGAATCTTCTAAAAAGAATTTCTACACTTTCTCTTCAGAATTTAACTTCGTAAAAAGGAATATTGAGGATGAAAAGAATTCAATTGAACAAACAGAATTTAATCTGGAAAAACTTTCTGAAGAGATAAATAAATTGTATCTTGGTTTAACCTATAAGAATAGTTCTGAAGAAGAAATAAAAAATATAAAATCCTCTTTAGAAGAAGACGAAAAAACAAAGGATTTCCTATACAAAAAATTAAGGGATTTGGAAAAAGTTTCTTATTCTTCAGAAAAAGAAATTGAAAAACAAAAAGAAATAATTGAAAAAATTTCAGAGTTTGATGTCTGTCCTCTTTGTAAAAGTGAGATAACGGAGAATCATATAAATTCTATAAAGAAAGAAGTCGAACCAAAAATAAATTATTTGAATAAGAAAATTATCAATTCAGACAAAGAAGCTTCAATTGTAGAAAATACACTTCGAGTTTTGAAACAAAAGCTTTTGGATAATAAAATTATGTTAGAGAAAAAAGAAAAAGATTTTATTATTCTAAATAAAATAAAAGAAGGTAAAAGAAATTTAGAGGAGGAGAAAAATAAGATAGAACGTTCGAGAAAAAATAAAAAAAGTCTTGAAAATAAGAGAAAAGAGTTCGAGGAAAAATTATCTCAAATAGAAGATGTTGAAGAAAAATACGATGAGGTTAAGTTGGAGGTTGAAGAGCTTTCGGTTAGGCTGAAACAGGAATTGAATTTTGAGTTTCTTTCCAAACAATCTGAAGTTGATAGAGGAAAAATTTTAATAAAGAAATATTCCAGAGAAAGAGAAGCACTTAAAGAAGAACTAAAAGAGATTGAGATTCATTTAAAGGAAATTCAACTTATTCTTTCTAAGAAGCGATTAAAAGAAGAAAGTTTGAGAGAAGAATTTAAAGAAAAGATTTCTGAAAAAGAGACAATTCAAAAGGAGATAAGAACAAAAGAAATACAAATTTTAAAAACTCAAAGTGAAATGAAAGTTAATGAATTGAATTTAAATAATTTTAAAATAAATCTTGCGAGAGTAATTGCGAGGATTGAAACTTTGGAGTATGAATTTAGAGAATTAGAAAGTAAAGAAACTATAAAGATGAGTCTCGATAAGTTGGAAAACAAATTAAAAGAAGTGAAAGAGGCACTTTCAAAAATCGGAAATGTAAATCTTCGTTCTCTGGAAGTTTATGAAAAGATTAAGGAAGAATACAATTCAGTGAATGAAAAATCTGAAACTATTCTTAAAGAAAAGGGGGGAATTTTAAAGATAATTAAGGAGATAGATATTAAGAAAAAGAAAAAGTTTTTAGAGACTATGAAAAATTTAAATGTTTCTTTCTCTAAGAATTTTTTAGGATTGAGTGAAAAAGGAAAAGTTAGTTTAGAACTTGAAGAAAAAAAAGATCCTTTTAATTCTGGAATAAACATAATTTTAAAGACGATGCAAGGAAAACTTTTTGATGTAACTTCGCTTTCTGGAGGGGAACAAACTCTTGTAGCAATTTCTTTGATTTTTGCAATTCAGGAATTAACTCCTTATTATTTTTATCTCTTAGATGAAATCGACGCTTCTCTCGACAGAGAAAATACGGAACGACTTTCAGAATTATTAAAGAATTATATGAAATCAGGGCAATATATCATAATAACACATAACGATGCCTTGATTTTAAAGTCTGATAATGTCTATGGAGTAACTATGAATGATGGATTGAGTAAAGTTATTTCTTTGAAACTTTAATCAATTAAGAGGTTCGAAAGAATCTAATTATAGATTCAATCTTGACTCTTCAAAATAAAAAATAAAAAAATAAAAAATATTAATCTTAGTAATAGCTTTCGCCTAAGTCTTCTTTCTTTTTTGGTCCTTTTGTAAGTAGAAATATCAAGATAAATAAAAGTATCAAGAATATTACTGCTAACAATATAGTTATGGTGTTTACGATAACTTTACTTGTTCCAGTTGAGTTTTCTTCGTTAGTAGATGTCGTATAAAAGAAAGTTTTTAACAACTTTCCGTTAGCTAAGACATTGTACTTTCCGTTTGAATCCATAACTAATTTTTTTGTTGATTCGGGAAGCACTACCACTGAGACATTTTCTCCATTGGGTTCTGTTACTTGATAAACCTGAATATTCTTTGCAGGATTTATAAATAAGAGAGATCCTTCTTCTTGGATTACTTGGCTTGGAACAGAATTCTGTATGAAAATCTGTTTTGAAGCTTCAGTATTTGTATCTTGGTTCTCTACTTCTGTTTTCAAGAGATAACTTCCTGAAGAAACATCAGATGGAATTTGTATGTATAACCTTCTCGTGTCTGCTTTTCTGTTGTTTGTGTTCAAATGGTCATAATGAGTTGAATTACATTCGGAATCTCCAAAACATTCATAATTATTTAGAGGAACCAAATCTCCGAAGTAAACATTCCTGACAATATTCAATTGTGGGATTGATACTTGTAAGTATAAATCATTCAAATCATCGTATCCAAAGTTCTTGAAAGAGATATCTACGGGTATATTTGAACCTGCGTTTATCTCGTTAGGAGCATCTATGGACATAACCTTAACTGAATAACTTGGTCTTTGAACTCTTACCTTATAGAACTTAGTTAACATCTCTGAATTTCCGCCCCAGATTTTTACTTCTAAACTGACTGTGTTGCTTAATTCTTGGGTTAAATCGTATGGAATCTTTAATGTTAAAAGTTTCATATAATTATAACCAGCTTCTACATCGAATGGAGCACTTGTTACAATCGCATATTTCTTTAAGCCGTTTAATTCTAAGCTTACTTTAATATTTGATGCACTTGTGTTCGAAACGAAATGAGTTTCAACTACCACATTATTTCCTGCAATTACAGAGGAAGTATTGTGAGAAGCATCAACATTGTTTAGAGTTACCTGAGTCAATCCAAAACTTGATGCACTAACTAAAGTTGCAAACAATAAGACTATACTCATCACCGATAACAAAAAGACAAAATTTTTTTTGTTCATTGTTTTTTTATATATATTTAATTACACAGGAAGCCATTGGTTTCTGCACTTTAAAGAATTTTCTTAGGTTTATAAACTTTATGGTGATAACAATATTTATCTATTATTTAGTTACTATTTGTCTGAACAGAAAGTATAAAGAGATTGTCCTCGGAAAACTATAATTTAATTTGTTTTTTTTCCTCGTAGGCTTTTTTCCATGTTATCCAACTTTTTCTAAAGATTCCTTCTTTGTCATATTTTAATATATTCTTTTTTAAAAATTTTATAGTGTTTGAATCCGAACAATATCCCGAACCAATTTCTTTTCCATATTTTTCTTTTAGCTTATTCATTTCTTTTTCCCTTTCACATTTGGCAAGAATTGAGGCAGCCGAAACAACTATGTGATTTTGATCTGCTTTGTGTTCGCAGGAGAGTCCTAAATTTGTAAAATCTTTTATCTGAACCCGAAGGGAATCTTCCCATTTTCTTATGCTAACTGAAGGACAATCTACAAATATATTAATTTTTTTTGAAGGGGTTTCTAAACTATTTATTATTTTAGAACAAGCCGAAGATTCTATCTCGTTGAGTTTCGTTCTTTCTTTTCCCTCTCCGTCTATATCTTTGGGGAATATTTTTATTATTTTAAAAAATTCTGCTCTGCGTTTTATTTCTCCCTCTAAAAATTCTCTTCTTTTCTGTGTCAATTGTTTGCTGTCTTTTACTCCTAAATTTTTTAATTCTCTTCTTGATTTTTCATCAAGTAAACATCCTGCAACAACCATCGGACCTATAACAGGTCCCCTCCCTGCCTCGTCTATTCCAAATTCTAAAGTTTTCATCAAACTTTAAAAAGGCAAGTGTATAAAAAGCTATGGGACGTTTTTGTAGGTTTAGGCGCCATCGCATAGTGGTAGTGCACACGCTTGGAGGGCGTGGCCCTTTGGGCTCCTGGGTTCGATTCCCAGTGGCGCCGTCATAGTCGAAATTAAATTTTAAAAATAAAAATCTTGAAATATAATGAAGAAAGAACAAACAAAAATTACTTTAGAAAAATTAAAGAATTTTTTGAGAGAGTCAAAAAAGAAAACTTATGCGTCAATATTTTCAATACCCAAAAAGATAGAAGGAATTGGCAAAAGATATATTATTAAAAAAGGAGATTTAACATATTTGGATTCTTACCACGGAGAAAAAATCTTTTCTGGAAAAGAGGTAGTTTTATTTAAGGATTGTGCAATTTGGTCAATGGTTTATTTTGGAGGAATTAAAGAGGATATAAAAGATGAGAAAATAATTTATAAGTTTCTCAAATTTTGTTTAAAAAAAGTTCCTATAGAGTTTCCAATCAGAGGTCCAAAAGAATTTTCAAAGGGTGATTTTAAGTATGTCAATAGATGGAATGGTAATTTTTATTATTTTTATGGAAAGGAAGAAATATTCAATCAAGAAAAATTAGTTTATACACTCAATTATTTTGGAGGCAAAATTTCCTTTTAAAAGGATAAGCGGACTTCTAAAAATTCATACGGAATTCTTTTCCATGATTTTCAAATTCAAGTTTCTGGTATAAAGCATGAACCTTTGGTTTTTCATATCTGCTCGTACAAATAAGTTTATAACAACTTTTTCGTTTTGCCTCTCATGTTTAACAAAAAAATTACGCTCGGACTCGGAATCGAACCGAGAAATCCAAAAAAAGGAAACCGCGTCTCGAGCGCGGCGCAGTACCATTGTGCCATCCGAGCTTTATTATAATTAATTAGAATAATTAAATTTTTAAATTCTTGAAGTCCGAATCAATCTTATCAAGCTCTTCTGTTATTTTTGTAATCGCCCTCTTGACGGCTTTTTTAGCATCTTCTCCTTTGGTTTCTACCCTTAAAACAGGATTCTTTAGAGGATGCTCCTGCCTCCAAGCAGCCATAAGAACTGCAGGGTCTTTATTCAAATAAACTTTCACAATTTCTACAATTGTTATATTATCCAATTCTACCTCGAGCTCAGTTTTAGAACTCTTTAATATTTTTATTTTCATATTAAAAATTGTGATGTTTCCTTTAAAAATTCTTCTATAAGTCTGGCTTCGTTTAATAAAGTAAAATTTAATCTTACTTCATTAATAGGAATTTATAAAAAGAATAAAATCTCAAGTGAAGCATGGAAAAAATGTTAAGAGAAATGATTGAATATCCCAGAGAAGGAATCTTAAGCAAAGAAATCATAAAGACTGAAAAATTGAATGTGACGCTTTTTTGTATGACAAAGGGTGCAGAACTTTCTGAACATACTTCTACAAAGCAGGCTCTTGTTTATGTCTTAGAAGGAGATGGAATTTTCAACTTAGAAGGAAAAGATATTTTTATGAAGGATGGCGTTTTAATATTTATGAAAGAAAATGCTATTCATTCTCTAAAAGTCAAAGAGAATACTACTTTTATTTTATCACTCATTAGTTGAAAATTTCTCTTTATTTTAAGGAATAAAAGAACTTTATAATTTTTTAGATCTAATTATAAGTCTTTTTGTAAATCATCTAAATCAGAAGTCGTTAAGTTACTATTTTTCAGATGATCAAAATTAGATGGATTTAATTTTTCTTCTCTTTTACTTATTTTTATCTCTAATAAATTTTCTATCTTTTTAATTAAAAGAGCACTATTATTTGGCACCCTTCCTTTTTCTAAAAGTTCAAGCACTTGTTCAGACTCTTTAATCTTTTCGGCAAATCTTTTCAAAGTCAATTTTTTTCTTCTTCGTGCTACTTTTATCATCCAATGAAAATTACGAATTAACTCTTGAGGATTTTCTTTAAATTTTGTAGAATTAAAATTTTTATCTAAAACTTCTTTTATAATAGCCTCTTCATCTTTCAACTCTCTGTTTGGTTTAAAACTTGTTCTCTTGAATCCAGAAATTTTGACCAGCCTCTCATAAGTCGTTCTCTTTCTTTCCGGCTCTTCTGGTTTTGGAATATCAATAAGAGGAAAATCCTCTTTAAAAGAACATTTCCTACAAATCTTGATAATCTTTTTTTCTCCAATCGCTTCGAAAAGAAGAGTCTTATCTTCACCTATTCCACATTTAAAACATTTTTCCATAAAAATAAATGTCTTGAGGGTTTTTTAATTTTGCTATGTTATAGAAGCTATTTATTTCTATTAATTCGAATTTTTTTCTTTAGTCTTATTTACTATCTCTGTTAACTGATGGAGATCTAAATTAGTCAGATTATCTAAAAGAATTTTATTATTTATCATTATACTTGGAGTTTCTTTTATATTATATTTATTTAATAAGACATTCAGGGAACTCAGATTGCTATTCATAGCAATTGGTATCAAAATTATTTTTCCACCTTCTTTTTCTTTAAAACTTAATAAGAGATTGGACCAAACTTTTTGTTTCGCCTGAACTGAAAGGTCTTTGCTATGATATTTGTATAAATAAACAATCAAAGATATCTCGTTAGGACATTTCTTTAATATTTCTGAACTATCTACCCATAAAAGAGTTCTCATAGAATTATATTTCCTATGGAGTATATTTATATTTCCCGTTAACCCCTGCTCCCTCTCGTAATTGTCTAAAATTATTGACTCTTTATAGATTTTATCTGCAAAATTTACTTGTGAGGAAATCATTTGATTACAGCTAAGATTAGCATTCTGAAACATATAACTCAACGCAAAGTTGTCTATTATTGAAGCCTGTGCGTCTGAATAATATTTATTAAGTTTTTCAACATTCCCTTGTTCGAGTAAAAATCCAAAATAGAGCCCGAATATAAATAGGGCTCCTGCTAAGAAGAGAGCTTCTAAAAAGATTCGTTTGTTACTTACATTTACCATTCTTCTTTTTTTCTTATATATTTATACATTGAAATTATCAAAACAAAAGGATATGCTAAAAGATAAAAAAACATATAAAACAAAACACTGAGTAACTTGGGCTTTTTAAAACTTTTCTCTTTAATGTTATAAATCGCAAGAGAAATAAAAACTATTGAAAAAAGTATTAGAAAAACTCCAAAGAGAAAAAGGACATAGGTTATTAATGGAACATGAAGAAAAGTTAAAAAAGAAATTTTTGTTTGTATAGAGAGAGAAACAAAAACATATTGAAATAAGATTTCTCTTAGAGCCCGGTAGATAAAAAAGAGGAAGCCGAATATAGCCAAAGACCATGAGAGAACAAAGTAAGGAAGGATAAAATAACCCAACATACTTTTTTCAAAAAAACTTTTTTTATATTTTCTTATTGTTTGAAGTCCTCCGAGGTTCCACCTCACTCTTTGTTTGAACCAACTTCTTATTGTTTCAGGTGCAAAAGTATAAACATAGGAAGATAAAGACATTGCAACTTTTTTATTAATATGAACAAAATTCCAAGTTATTTCTATATCTTCAGTTAGATTTTTCTCGTCAAATCCTCCGACGCTTTCAAAAAGTTCCCTTCTATAAATTGCTAGGGGCCCAGGGGTAACATAGATAGCATCTAAAAAACCGAGGAGTTTTCGTGTGAATGCAATCATTATATATTCAATCGCCTGAATTCTTTCAATGAAATTATTTCTATTTTTGAGAAGAACCGTAGATGATGCGCCTCCAACTTGAGGATTATCAAAAAATCCAATCATTCTTGATATTGCGTTTTTCTGTGGAATAGAATCTGCATCTGTAAAACCTATGAGTTCTGTTTTCACAAATTTTGCTCCGTAATTTTTAGAACCACTTGCCCTTCCAGTATTATGTGGTGTTTGTAAAGCAACAACTCGAGTGTATTTTTTTTCCAAACCTTTTATTAATTCATAAGAATTGTCTGTACTACAATCATCAACGACAAAAATCTTTTTTAAAGGAGCATAGTCCGAATTCAAAAGAGATTCCACTGTCTTGACTATTGTTTTCTCTTCATTATAACAAGGTATCACCATACTTAAAGGATAATCTCTTTTTCTTCTGGGAGATTCAAACATTGATTTTCTATTAAAAAAATAAGTCAGAAGGTATATCGAAGAGAAATATAAAGTCAGAAATACATAAAATAAATAAATAAATAAAATTAGTCCTATCATCTTTTTTCTCCTTTGAAAACTTTTTCTCCTTTAGAAAGATTGAAGTAATCATAGAACTTTTGTGATAGACTTAATTCCCAGGTTCTTCCCATCTTTTTTCTTTCGAGAAGATTCAATTCTAGAAATCTTCTTATATGTTCATAAGATTTATTCCCCCTTATATTTATTATTACTGATTGTTTGACTGGTTGTTTAAAAGCAATTATTGCAAGGGTTTCTTTTTCTGTAGAACTAAACTCTGAGGCCCCTCCTGCAATTCTATTTGATAATTCATAATATTCTTCTTTTATATCCATTTTCCATTTTCCTCCTTTCTCGAGGATATCTAATGCAGAATCTTGGGAAGAATATTTTTTTTTTAATTTTAGTATAAGTTCCTTGATTTCTATCGGATTTAAATTCAATAAATTTACGAGTTCTTCCAAACCGAGAAATTTTCCATAGATAAAAAACACGGCCTCTAAAGTTTTCAAAGATTTATTTTCTATGTCTTCCATAAATAGAAGAGAAAAATTGATTATATAAAACTTTCAGAAATTAATCAGTAAGAATTTTTATTTCCCAAGAATGAAAAAACAGTTTTTAGATTTTGTACCTTAAAATTATTCCAATCCCTGAAAGATTAAAAAACTGTTTTCCTTCTTCAGTTTCTCTTGAAACGAATTCAATCCTTGTATCCATCTGTTCTGCTATTTTGATTAATTCTTTTGAGTTTTTATTGTCAAAATCCTCTGAAAAAATTAATGTTTTAACAGCCCCATATCCTAAAGCCTTTTCTATATCTTCTATTTTATAGAGGGCCAACCCAGAACCTTTTCCCAAAATTTCAAAAAATTCTTTTAATAAATCTTTTTCTTTAACAATTTCTTGATTGACTAAATATTCTTTTGATTTTTCTACTAATTCCTGAAGTCCTGAGAAATCAGTGTTTCCTAAGTCAATTCTTCCAAGGACTTTTTTTCTTAAAATTGCGGCCAAATATTCTCCGTCTAAAAATTCGTCTTTAGTTGGAACTGGCCCTCCGACCAAAATTCCTTTTAAATTTTTATTATCATAAAAGAATTCTTTCATCTTATCTGCAATTCTTTTATAAAAATCTTTGGTTAGACCTTCTGTAATTCTATGGAATCTTTGGGAGCTTTGTCCCCCTGCCCGAATTTTACTCGGGATTCCTGAGGTCATTTTGTGAATTTGTTTTATTCCTTTGCCTTTTAAAATTCCTATCGTCGCTTCTTTTCTATCCATAACTAAAAGCCCATACAAATCTTTTATTTCTAACATATCATCCAAAGGTTCCAAAACGAACTCTTTATCACAACGATATAATCTTGTCCTAATTTTCTCCGGAGGATCTATTTCCCAAAGTTCTAAATCTAATTGTCCCTCAACCCTTGAAACGTTTCCGCAGAAAATAGCGAGACCATTTTCTGGTGCTTTCTTATAAACTTTGAGCACCCTTACTATTTTTTCTAAAGCATCGAGCACATTATTTCTCGTCGTCGTAGATTTAATATTTTTGGCGGTCGATTTTTCTGCCTCTAATTGTCTTTGTACAGTATTAATATCATAGCCTGATGGGACATAAACGGTTATAAGTTCTGTATGTTTTCCCTTATATTCTCCAAGAGTTTCTACTAAATCTTTTAATTCTTTTTTAGAAAGACTCATAAAAATTCAACTCCAAAATCTCCAATTTTTATCTCAACGGAATTTGTTACGTTCTTTAAATCTTCTAAGGAATTATTTAATTTTTTATAATCCCTTTCTTCTATCGTCAAAATTATTTTTGAATTCATCGATTTTTTTAATTCTGATTTCTTAGAACGAACTTTTAAAAGAATGTTCAAGAAACTATTCCAAATATTTTTGTCTTTGATATTTTCAAATTTCTTAGGCCATTCCGAGAGATGTATACTTTTTATTTTTTCGTGTTCTTTAAATTTATTTAAATAAATTTCCTCTGTTATAAACGGCATTATCGGAGCAAATAATTTTAAGACTACTAAGAGACTTTTGTAAAGAGTCCATTGCGCAGAAAGTTTTTTATCTCCATTCCCTTCATAAATTCTTTTTTTTACAATTTCCAAATAATTAGAAGTGAAATCTTCCCAAAAGAAATTGGTAAGTTTTAATTTCGCTTGTGAATATTCATAATTATTGAAATCATTTGTAACACTAATTATTAATTCATTTAACTTTGTTAAAAAATCTTCATCGATAATTTCTAAATCTTTAGGTCTTTCAAATTTATAATCTTCAAGATTCATAAAAATAAATTTTGAAGCATTTACTAATTTCTTTATTAATTTTTTACCTGCAATTAAATCTTTTTCCTGATAATTCGTGTCTGTTCCGAGTTTAGAACTAGAAGCCCAAAATCGTAAAGCATCTGCTCCATATTTTTTTAAAATCTCCTGAGGGTCAATGACATTCCCTTTTGATTTTGACATTTTTTCTCCCTTCAAGAATACATTCCCAGAAATAATTATATTCTTCCAAGGAATTTTTCCACTATGATAAAATTCTTTTACAATTGAATAAAACGCCCAAGTTCTTATTATATCATGTGCCTGCGGTCTCAAAGAGAGTGGTGGCTCTATTTTTTTTCCAGATAATTCTGAAACTATTTGTGGAGATGAAGAAGAAGTGAACCAAGTATCAAAGACCATTTTTTCAGGAATTGCATCTCCTCCACATTTCAAACATTTCTTTGATTCTTTCGTCGGATCGACCGGAAGTTCTTTTTCCTCAGCAAGAATTATTTCATTACAATTTTCACATTTCCAAACAGGAATAGGAACGCCAAAGAGTCGGTTCCTCGAGATATTCCAATCCCAGCCGAGACCATTTATCCAGTTTTCATATCTTTGTCTCATAAAAATCGGGAACCAATTTATTTTTCTTCCTTGCTCTAATAATTCTTTTTTGTTTTCTAAGAGTTTCACAAACCATTGTCTTATTGGTAAAAATTCAATTGGAGTTTCACATCGTTCATGAACGTTCAAAATATGATTAATCTTTTTTTGTTCTTTTATGAGATTCTTCTCTTTTAATTCGTTAAGTATCTTTTCCCTCGCTTTCCGGACACTAAGTCCTTCATATCCTTTGACTAAAAATTTTCCATTTTTATCAAGAATTATTTTTGGAGTTAATTTTCTTTTTAAAATTGAATCTACATCGAAACGATCACCATAACTACAAATCATTAATACGCCAGTTCCTTTTTTCATATCCGCAGATTCGTCGGCAATTATTGGAACTTCGAAATTGAAAAGTGGAACTTTTGCTTTTTTTCCTATTAAATTTTTGTATCTTTTATCTAAAGGATTCACAAAAATTGCTCTACACGCGGGTAAGAACTCTGGTCTAGTAGTTGCTATTAAAAGTTCTTTAGAATCACATTCAAATTTCAAAGTTGAGAATAAAGTTTCAACTTCTTTATCTTCAAGTTCTGCCTGGGCTATGGAAGTTTTACAAGTAGAACACCAAATCGCAGGAAATTTCTTTTCATAAATTAATCCCTTTTTATAAAATTCTATGAAAGACTTTTGAGAGAGTTTTCTCGTCCTATCATTTATAGTTGAATAATAAATTTCTCTATCAAATGAGATCCCCAAATCAACCCAGTCCTGAATGAATTTTGGAGTTTCTTTTTTTAAAATTTTTAGGCAGAGTGAAATGAAATTCTCACGAGACATCTCTAAGCTTTTAACTTTCTCTATTTTTTCAATTAATCTTTCAGTTGGTAATCCATTATCGTCCGTTCCAAACGGATAAAATACAGCACCTTCGAACATTCTTCGGAATCTTGCTATAAAATCCTGTTGTGAGTAGGAAAAGGCGTGCCCCATATGCATACTTCCAGAAACCGTCGGAGGCGGAGAATCAATTGAATAAATATTTTCTTTAGTAAAATCTGTTTTGTAAACATTTTCTTCTTTCCAAAACTTTTTTAATTTTTCTTCGATTTCTTTAAATTCTATTTCTTTCGACATATAATAAAGAGACAATTAATCATTTAAAAAACTTCTTTAAAGGTTATTTTTAATTTATTAAGAAATTTTGGATTTTTGTGAATTATGTAATTAATTTAGCTCCTGCTAATCTTTGAAATGAGTGAAAACAATAAGTTTATAATTCTCATTTTTATAATTCTTCTATGAACAAAAAAGATTTAGTTAATAAACAGCATCCACTTTTGAAACAGAATAGGACGATAGGACAAAAATATGCCGACTTATTGACGGTCAAAGCTGGGAGTTGGGGATTTATTTTTTCTCTTATTGTTTTTATGATTATTTGGATAATTCTTAATACGATTGCATTCATAGGACAATGGGACCCTTGGCCATTTATTCTTCTTAATTTGTTACTCTCCGCTTTGGCGGCGTTTCAGGCACCTATTATACTTATGAGTCAAAATCGTGAAAACGAAAGAGACAGAAAAAAACTTAATTATGATTATCTTTTAAATAGAAAATCCGAAAGAGAGGTTGAGGGAATTAAGAGCCAATTAGAAAGAATTGAGAGAAGATTAGAACGCCTCGGGGGATTTTTAAAAAAACAAAGAGATTTTTAAAGAATAATCTTAATTTATAGATGAGAAAAATACAGACAAAAAAGGAAAAGGATTTGAGAGACAAAAGGTTAAAAATGATTATGGGAATTTTTACGGGATTTCTTTTAACACTTAGTATCGCAGGTTTCGCTTTGACTGGAACTGAAAACAATGGGAAAATACGAAATAGTTTTTTAATTTATAACGGACATAAATTTATTTCTCAAGATAATCGATGGTATTTATCTTATGAAGGGAAAAATTTTACATTCGAGAATTCTCCGAAGAAAGTAGAAAAAATAAATTCAACTATCAAAGGAATCAGTAATTATTATTCTAAACCTCTTTATCTATATTCTAAAAATCTGAATGCAACTTCTGAAATTTATTTAAATCTTAAAAATATTGCGACAAGAATACAACCCGCTTGTTTGAGTAATTGTTCGGAAAATGTTCCTATAAAAACGTGTAGGGATAACTTTATAATCATAAAAGTCTCAAATAAAACAAGAGTTTATCAAAAAGAAAACTGTGTTTTCATAGAGGGAGATTCCGAAGATATTTCTATCCTAACACAAAGCGTCTTATTCAAGATTCTTGATTTAAACTAATTGATAAACAAATTAATATAAAATGGTCAAAGGAAAAAAACCAAGCAAGAAAGAGAAAAAAGGGAATAATAAATCCAAAAAGAAAGTAGATAAAAAAAGAATAAGTGGATATGAAGTTTTTGATATAAAGGATTCTAAGGGAAATACTAAAGAAGAATTGGCTCCATTTGTCGAGGAGAACAAAGACCTTCCCCCAGAGGAGGAAAAACATCAGGAAAAAATTCTTTATTATTTTTTTATTGGTCTTGGAATCTTTCTTATTTTTAGTATTCTTCTTTTCTATGTTTTGAATTCCTCAACAAGTTTTAATTATAAAGGAATAAAGTTTAATATAATAAATAAAGGAAAGATAACTTTTTACAATACCCAATTCCATAAATCCTTTAACAATAAGAATATTAATTATAATATTTTTCTAAGAAACGATCCTCGGCTTTTAGAGAAAATCCCATTTAAAGGAGGGATTAATCTTTCACATTTGCTTTTTGTAAATGTAGGAAATGGTTTATCTTGTAATGGGTATGGAACTATTGCAATTGCGAATATGGCCCAGATTTTTGGATTTATGGGAACAAAACTTGTTACAGTTGATAATTCAAATGAAACCTGTGATAAATCTGGAAGGTATTTATTTTTGAGAGTACGAAGTTCGAATAGAACGGATGTAGAAGAATTTTCTCCGAATTGTTATAATTTGAATGTTAAAAATTGTGAAGTTTTGAAACCGACAGAGAAATTTATATTAGATTATTATTTAAAATATTTAAAATGAATCTTTTAATTCTGGCCATTCTTCTTACGATTTTACCCGTGAGTGAACTTCGAGGAGGTTTGCCGGTGGCTTTGATTTACGCATTCAAAAATAATATTTCCATTCCTTTAGTTTTTTTAATCATAGTTCTAATTAATATTCTTTTAATTTTTTTTATTTTCTTTTTCTTAGATCATCTTCATCAAAAACTCTTGAATAATAAATTCTACAAAAAGTTATTTAAAAAATATGTGGAAAGAAGTAGGGGAAAAATTGAAAAATTTAAAAAGAAATATAAGAAAAGTGGTTTTCTTGCATTGGCTTTATTCGTCGGTATTCCTATCCCAGGTAGTGGTGCCTGGACGGGAGTTTTAATTGCGTGGCTTTTAGATCTTGAGAGGAAAAAAAGTATTATTGCTATTTCTCTTGGAGTTTTAATTGCTGGTCTTATAATTTTATTTCTTTTTCTTAAAATTCATTCTGTATTTTAATAGCCCCGCCAGGATTCGAACCTGGGTCTTGAGGCTCAGAACCTCAGATACTTGACCACTATAATACGGGGCTTCAATTTATTTTAAAACCAAAAAACAATATAAAAAACTATCTACAAATAATTAACTCATCAGAAAAAGAATTCGCAATCTTTTTATAGTTAAAAATCTCTCTTCTGATATGAATATTTTACTACTTATGGGAGTTTTAGTTGCGATAGTATTATTTTTTTATATTAAAATAGAATTCAGAAAGGCGAAAGATAAAATATTCATTACACTCTTTATAGTTTTTATTCTTCTTTCCTACTTCAGTTTTACTTCCGTTTTAGGTGGAAGAAAGATAAACTTTGCCTCTTTCTCTGGTTTATCCGAGGCTGGAAGCATCTACCTCTCTTGGTTGGGTTCGATTTTTTTCAATATAAAATCCATTACAGGAAACGCGATAAAAATGAATTGGTCTGGAAAAAATAAAACAAGAACAGGATAGTGAGGTATTTGTTAGAATATTTTATTAATTTTTTAGAATAAGAATTCTTCTCAATAAAATATTTAAGAAATAAAAGAAAGCTTTTTATACTTCTTTTTTTGAGTCTTGTTATGGCAAATGAAATAAATATGCCTTCTGCGTTTGGAGGATTGACGAGGTATAACGAAGAGTACGATAGTAAAATTAAATTAAAACCAGAGTATTTAATTGTATTTTTAGCTTTGATTGTAGTTTTTAGAATTGCTCTTAGTTGGTTTCTTCACTATTAGTATGTTTCCGAATATAGATCCTAAGAAGATGAAAACGATAATGAAACAAATGGGAATGTCTCAAGACGAAATAGAAGCTTCTAAAGTAATTATTGAAAAAGAAGATGGAAATAAAATAATAATTGAGAGCCCTTCCGTCACGAAAATAAAAATGCAAGGGCAGGAATCTTATCAGATTACTGGAGATTCTTATGAGGAAAAAGGTATTTCTAAAGAAGATATTCAAACAATAATTGATAAGACAAATTGTTCGGAGGAAGAAGCGGAAAATAGCTTGAGAAAGACTGGCGATTTGGCGGAATCAATTATAGAATTAAGTAAATAACTTGTTAAATTAATCTTCTTCGTAAAAAATTTTGTACTTATCAACTTTTTTAAAAAGTTTTATAGTATAATTCCTAGAAATCTCAACTGCACTTTCTCCCCTTGAAGTGAATAGAGTAGGATATTCAATATCCTGAGATTCACACCATTCTCTTTCAGTAACTAAATATGAACTTACCCAAGAAATTTCTTTCTCATATTCTTCTCTCAATTTCTTTAAAAAATTCCCACTTAATTTTAACTTTTTATTGCCTTTTATTAAATTAGATAAATTCATAGTATTTTAAAGAGCCTTTTATTTATAATAATTTCTCTTTTTTAAAATTAATTCACGCTCCTGCCTACTCATGCTCACGAAAACTTCTGTAAACTCGCTTCGCTCATTTATTTGAATTTTCGTAAACATTCGGATTTGAAGTTCGGGTTCCCCTC
>VAPE01025315.1_pt1 | contig 72490 bp, 70 predicted proteins | sample 3393911 | NCBI WGS metagenome assembly VAPE01 (sample SAMN08290436, study PRJNA428436) | hydrothermal vent metagenome | isolation source: Deep-sea hydrothermal vent chimney | place: Atlantic Ocean: South-mid Altantic Ridge
AGGTAATTTTTCAGTAGGCACTACAGATTTGACTTAAACGAGTTACCCTTTATCTACGGCACTTTTATCTGAATTGCTGTAGTGTTTGGGCTAAGTCGGGATTTATTTTTGCAGCAAGCAGACTGAATATGCCGCTATTCCTTCTCCCTTGCCTATGGCTCCCATCTTTTCATTTGTTTTAGCCGAAATTGATATTTGATCTTTATCAACCTGCAGAATGTTGGCTATTACCAATTCCATTTGGTCAATGCAGCTATTGAGCTTGGGTGCTTCAGCTATTATTACCGTTGAACAGTTTACCATGATAAAGCCGTCTTTTTTGATGATTTCAGATACTAATTTAAGCAGTATAGTGCTTCTAATATTTTCATATCGCTTATCTTCAGGAAACAGCTTGCCTATATTTCCTTTGTGGGCAGCCGTTAGAATTGCGTCTATTATTGAATGAATTGCAGCATCGCCGTCGGAATGTCCTTTTAAGCCCTTTTTATATTTAACTTTGACTCCTCCGAGATACAACGGTATATTTTCCTCAAGCCGATGACTATCGTATCCTATTCCAATTCGCATAGTTTCTCCTTTATAAATTTCAGATCTTCAGGGTATGTCAACTTTATATTTGAAACATCTCCTTTTACCGTGTAAACAGTCTCGCCGATTGCTTCAACAGCAGATGCATCGTCTGTTATATCAAGATTATTTTGAATGGCGTATTTTAACGCTTTTTGTATGAGTTTCGTTTTAAAGCCTTGCGGAGTCTGGACTGAAACCAGATCCTTTCTACTTAGAGTTTTCGTTACATTGTTGCCATTTACCAATTTAATAGTGTCTTTTACCGGTATTGCAGGAATCGCCGCTCCATTAGCAGCCGCACACTTTATCACTCTGTTTATAAGCTCAGGTGAACAAATTGGCCTTGCGGCATCTTCAATAAGCGTAATGCCATCCTGCACATTTTTTACTCCGATATACGACGATTCGCATCGGCTTTTGCCGCCTGTAACAAATTTAAGAGGTATTGCATATTTATTATGCAGCATATTTTTATACTCTTTTGGAACAACAACGACTATATCATCAACTAAACCTATAAAGTTTTCAAGTGTCCATTGCCATATAGGTTTGCCGTTTATTACAACAAACTGTTTTGCAATTCCATATCGTATAGAGCTACCTGCAGCCAATAAAATAAGATGTATCATTACTTTAAAATTATAAATTTACATGTAGAATAAGTGGTGGGCAATACAGGTTTCGAACCTGTGACCTCTCGCGTGTGAAGCGAACGCTCTACCCCTGAGCTAATTGCCCGCAAAGAGGTAGCGATAAGTTTATATATAGAAAATAAAATGTCAATATGGAGGTTTTTAAAATGGTTCAATCAACGAAATTTATCTGGTTTGACGGAAAAATGGTTCCGTGGGATAGGGCAAATGTCCATGTGCTAACTCATACGCTCCATTACGGTCTTGGAATTTTTGAAGGAATCAAATGCTACAAGACTGAAAGCGGTCCTGCCGTATTCAGACTTAAATCGCATACTAAACGATTTATCCAATCAGGGCGAATATTGAATATGAAAATTCCTTTCAGCTTTGATGAGCTTTATAATGCAACAAAAGAAACGGTAAAAGTAAACAATTTAACAGAGTGCTACATCAGACCGCTGGGATTTATCGGATATGGAGATATGGGACTATATCCTCAGCATAACAAAATTCAAGTCGCAATTGCAGCATGGCCATGGGGCACATATCTTGGAGATGAAGGTTTGAAAAACGGCATCAAAGTAAAAATATCATCTTATGTTAGAAATCCTATTAATACATCTATGACAAAATCAAAAACCTGTGGAAACTATGTTAACAGCCAGCTTGCAAAATCCGAAGCGATTGATGCCGGTTATGATGAAGCTATACTATTGGATAGCGAAGGATATGTATCGGAAGGAAGTGCCGAGTGTATTTTTACAGTCCGAGACGGAATAGTTTATACACCTACTTCAGGAACAATACTTGAGGGCATAACGCGATTGTGCATAATGGAAATTGCCAAAGACAACGGAATCGAAGTTAGAGAAGAGCGAATAACAAGAGATCAGCTTTATATTGCGGATGAAGCATTTTTTGCGGGAACCGCTGTTGAGATTACGCCTATCAGAAATGTTGACGGCAGGGTTATAGGAGAAGGAAAACGCGGCAAGATTACCGAGAAGATTCAAACTCTCTATTTTGATGCGGTGCATGGAAGAATAAACAAATACAAAAAATGGCTTGACTTTGTCTAACAATGAGCTTGTCATAATAGATGGCTATGCATATCTATACAGGAGCTTTTTTGCAATAAAATCGCTTTCTACCAAAGGCGGTTTCCCGACCAATGCAATTTATGGGTTTGTAAAACTTGTAAATCGCATTGTAAAAGAGAAATCGCCGAAATATATTGCCGTTGCATTCGACAGCATTGAAAAAACATTCAGAAAAGAGGCATATGATTCATATAAAGCTCAAAGACCTCCCATGCCTGCCGATTTGTCTGTTCAGATTCCGATAGTTAAAAAAATTATTGCTACTATGGGTATCAGCTATATTGTAAAAGACGGATATGAAGCCGACGATATAATCTATTCGGCTGCTAAAAACTGGGAAGGGCCTGTGCTTATCGTAACAGGTGATAAAGATCTTATGCAATGCGTAGACAGCAGAGTGTCCGTGTGGAATATAAGCAGCGATAAAATATATACGCCCGATGAGGTAAAAAAGAAATTCGCTGTTTTTCCCGACAAGATGGCAATGTTTTTGGCACTTGTAGGAGATAATGCCGATAATATACCCGGTGTTCCGGGAATAGGTCCCAAGCGAGCTGCATCTTTATTAAACGAGTTTGGTTCGGTAGATAATATATATAATAATATGGAAAAACTTCCTAAGAGAATACGGGATTCCCTTGCGGAGAACAAAAAGCAGCTGGCAGATGCGCTATTTCTTACCGAGATTAAGGATGATATACAAATAGACCGAGAGCTTTTTACAAAAGGGGAAAGCGATTTGAATGCGTTATCCGAGATTTATAAACAGCTGGAATTTAAAGGTTTTCTTTTAGGTCTTTACGATGACAAGAACATTAATAAAAATTTTATAACATATAATCAATTTCTATCAGAATTGGGAGATGATGATGCTCTTGCCGTTGAGATAAAAGATGAAACAGTGCTTCTATCGGCAAATAACGGCACGGTTTGCTCTCTTAATATATCGGAAGAATTTCGCAATGTTATAAAAGGAAGAGAAATTGTTGTTAATGACAGTAAACAGCTTCTACATATTACCGGAGTTTTGGAAAACTATTTTGATTTAAGTATAGCGAGCTATCTGATTGATAATACAAAAAAGGGCAGTTTGTCTTGGCTGTCGTTTGATTTAACCGGCAATCCGAAACCGGAGATAACGGACTATTTTAAACTTAAAAAATTGGCTTTGGAACGTTTGAAAAATGATGGATTGACTTTTCTTTACGATATTGAACAAAAACTTTCGACGGTTCTTTTTAATATGGAAAAAAGAGGAATAAAGGTTGATAGAGATCTGCTCTATCAAAAACGAAAAGAGTTAGAAAAGGAAATTTTTGACATTTCCGATGCTATTTTTAAGTTATCCGATTATAAACTTAATTTAAATTCACCCAAACAGATATCGGAGCTTCTTTTTGATAAAATAGGTTTAAAACCTATTAAGCGCGGCAAGATAGGATTATCTACCGATATTGAGACATTGAACAAACTTTCCGATAAGCATCCTATTGTTCCGCTGATTATAAAATATAGGTCGATTGAAAAACTTCAAACAACATATATCGATCCTTTAATAAAACTGTCGGATAATCCCGATTGGCGGATTCATACCACATACAACCAGAAATTAACGGCAACAGGCAGACTTTCTTCGTCAGAGCCTAATCTTCAAAATATTCCTACTGATGCTGCCGATAAGCATTCAATACGCGATGTTTTTGTTGCTAAAGACGGGTTCAAATTTATAAGTTCAGATTATTCTCAAATGGAACTGCGCGTGATGGCTGCTGTTTCAGGAGACAAAGAGCTGATTTCGGCTTTTCAGAACGGCGAGGATATTCACACATCGACAGCGGCTAAACTGTTTGATACGCCGATTACAATAATAACAAAAGCCCAGAGGAGATTGGCAAAAGTTATTAACTTTGGAATTATGTACGGCATGGGCATTAACAGCCTTGCAAAAAATCTTGCTGTATCTCGTGTAACCGCAGAAAATTATTATAACAAATATTTTGAAAAATATAACGGTGTCAAGCAATATATGGAAAATATGAAGCTTTTCGCAAGGCGTCATGGCTATGTTGAAACATTTTTTAAAAGAAGAAGGCTAATTGCCGAAATCAATAGTCTCAATCCTCGCATTAGAAGTTTTGGCGAACGAGCAGCCATTAATGCTCCGATTCAGGGTACATCGGCAGATATAATAAAAATTGCTATGATTAAACTATACAATAGGTTAAAAGAGCAGGTAAAAGCCGATATTTTGCTTCAGATACATGATGAATTGATTGTAGAGGTAGCGGAGAATGATGTTGCGAAGGCAGCGGTTATTATAAAAGAGGTAATGGAAAACGCCGTTGAATTTGAGGTTAAAATGCTCGTTGATATGAAGGTTGGAAATGATTGGCTGCATTTAAAACAGATAGATCTTGTAGATTGAAAATTACAATACAATGGAAGGCAAAAAAAGTAAGTTAAAAAAATGATAAAAATCGCAACAAAAAGCAGATACGGCTTAAGAGCTGTTATAGACATCGCCCTTCATAATGAAAAACCGGTTACGCTCGCAGAGATTTCAAAGCGGCAGAATATACCGCTAAAGTATCTCGGCAAGATACTGTTGGAACTTGCCAGAGCCGGAATAATTAAAAGTTATAGAGGTCCGAAAGGGGGATATAAATTGGATAAAAATCCGAATGATATAACTATAAGGATGCTGATAGATCCGACATCCCCGCTTAAACTGTCGATACCGTGTACAACGAATAATAATAATTCATCCGATTGTCCTTTGATAGACATGACAGGCTGTCATGCTCAAGTTGTATGGAGCGGTTTGGAAAGAAAACTGAATGAATTTCTTAATAGTATAACGCTTTCCGATATTATAGCAAAATAGAGGTGCCCTTAAGACTAAAAAAATATGTTTGCGGCAGATGAGAGAAGAAAGAAATATAGATAAAATATCGATATAAACTCAATAACCGGTTGCAGCGACTCGCTTTTAAAGCGCGGCCGGCAACTTTCGTTGTTTGACAAATCCATTTGGTTGTATATGCTACTAAATTAAATAGCTTTAAGGAGGGTAGATCGACCTAATGGATTATAGATTCAGAAACTCGTTGGGATATAATCTCAACAAGGTGACTAATGCCATAAGATTTCAATTTAATAAGCTGCTGAAATCTCTTAATATAACCGGCGAACAGTTTGCAATTATGAAAATTGTTGATGACAACGGGCGTCTTACTCAAATTCAGATAGCAAAAATGATCTCAAAGGACAAAACAACCGTAGCGAGAGCTATATATCTGCTTGAAAAGAAAGGATGTATTGGAAAAGTACGTAATAAAAATGACAAGAGGGCATATATTGTTGAGCTTAATGAGAAAGGCAGGCATATTCTTTCCAAATCTTTGCCTTTTGTCATGGAGTATGAATCTATCGTCAGAAGCAGAGTCAGTGACAGCGAAATTAAAGCCTTTTTTAATGTGCTCTATATTATGCTTGATGCATCAGAGGAGATGTTTCAGAATGAGGAGAAATCATGATAAAAAATAGATATAAAACCGTATCAAAAATTGTAATTCTGCTGATAATAGCAACCGTCGCCGTAGCAGCTGTAAGTTATGGGAAAAAACAAAAAAATATTCGCAGAAGACGACCTATACCGGTAGTTGATCTATTTAAAGTTCCCAAAGCAGGCAATATCCCGATCAATCTCGAATATCCTGCAAGGGTAAAAAGCGTTAAAAATGTTAAAATAAGAGCAAGGACTGCTGGTATATTAATAAAAAAGTTTTATACGGAAGGAAAGTTTATTAAAAAAGGTGAGCTGATGTATAAAATTGAGCCTGCTATCTACCGATCTGCTGTGAATATGGCAAGAGCTCAACTTCAGGTAAGCAAAGCTGAATTAGATAAAGCGGCAAGAGATTGGCATCGCGTAAAGATATTATACGGAATAAATAGTGCAAGTGCCCGTCAGAGAGATGCAGCGCTATCAGCTTATGAGATTGCCGTTGCAAAAGTCAAAAGTTCCGAAGCGGCGCTTGTTGCAGCAGCAATTAAGCTTGGCTACACTGATGTGTCGGCAACTATCAGCGGTATAACAGGTCAAACATTAACCGATGTCGGCAGTCTTGTTGCCGATGGAACACCGCTTACCACAATAACTCAGATTAATCCGGTTTATGTTGAATTTTCGATTCCGGATACTGATTTCATAAAAAATATTCAGCATCATTTTACATCTGATATTAAAGCGACGGTCAAAATCAATTCAAAAATTCTTAAAATACAAGGCACCGTAAATTTCATTGATACGAGAGTAAATATGAAAACTTCAAGTATCAAGGCAAGAGCTGTTTTTTTTAACCGTGACGGTCGGCTGCTGCCGGGCGAATTTGTGAGAATTATTCTGCATGGACTTGTCAGGAAAAATGTTGTCACAATACCTCAAAAGGCTGTTTTGCAAAATCCAATGGGGGCGATGGTTTTTATTGAGATTCACGGAAAGGCTGAAGTAAGAGCTGTAAAACTTGGTGAAACATCAGGAAACAGCTACATTATTCGGCATGGTCTAAAAGAAGGCGATCTGGTAATCGTAGATAATTTTTTCAAGATAAGACCTGGAGCTCATGTAAAAATAGGTAAGATTATAAAGGAGCAATAACTATGTTTTCCAGGTTTTTTATAAACAGGCCTATATTTGCAGCGGTAATATCGATAATTGTTGTCCTGGCGGGACTTATTGCAATTAAAGAATTACCCGTTCAGGAGTATCCGAGTATTGTTCCGCCTCAAATAAGTGTGCAAGCCGTGTATCCTGGTGCAGATGCCGAGACTTTGTCGAAAACAGTTGCCGCACCGCTTGAAGAGTCGATAAACGGCGTTAAAAACATGATATATATGGCATCAACGGCATCACCAAGCGGAGTATTGACCTTGAGTGTCTCTTTTAAGATTGGTACGGATCCGGCTGTTGCAAAAGTGGATGTTAATAATAGGGTTCAGACAGCTCTAAACAAACTGCCTGAAGCTGTTAGAAGGCAAGGTATCAGCGTCAGGGAAAGATCTCCCGATATCTTAAAAATTTTTACCTTTACCTCTAAGAATAATAAACATAACACACTTTATATCTCAAATTACGTGCTTATCAATGTATTGGACCGTTTAAAAAGAATTTCCGGCGTCGGTGAAGCTATGATATTCGGAAATCAAAATTACTCTATCAGGGTTTGGTTAAAACCCGATAAGCTTGCCTCTTACGGACTAACCGTGACAGATATTATAAACGCAATAAGAAGTCAAAATAATCAATTTGCGGCAGGTCAAATCGGCCAGGAGCCGGTGAAAAAGAGGCAAACATATACATATACGGTTATGACAAAGGGGCGGCTTAAAACCGTTAAACAGTTTGGAAATATCATTATAAGATCAAACAGTGACGGCTCTGCTTTAAGATTAAAAGATGTTGCAAGTGTGAAATTAGGATCCGAGCGATATTTTCTGCGGGGCAGCTTCAATAATCATCCGGCTGTATTTGTAGGAATTTTTTTATCTCCCGGTGCCAATGCTCTTAATGTTTCACAAGCTGTGGATAGCACTATGGTAAAATTATCAAAAAGATTTCCGTCCGATCTTAAATATCACAATGCTTATGATACAACGAAGTTTGTACGCGAATCTATCAAAGAGGTTATATATACTCTTTTGTTTGCAATTGTTCTTGTTGTTATTATTATCTATATTTTTCTCGGGACAATAAGAGCCACCATTATACCTGTGCTTGCTATTCCCGTATCAATAATAGGCACCTTTGCCGGATTTTATATAGCCGGTTTTTCTATCAATTTTTTGACTCTTTTCGGCTTGATTCTGGCAATAGGGCTCGTTGTGGATGATGCTATAGTTGTCATAGAAAATGTTGACCGAATCTTGAACACGAACACGGAAAATCTTAGCGTTAAAGATGCTGTCGATAGAGCTATGGGCGAGATTGCAGGACCTATTATTGCCATTGTGCTGGTGTTGTCAGCCGTTTTTATTCCCGCATCGTTTATAGGCGGTTTCAGCGGAAAAATGTATCAGCAGTTTGCCCTGACCATTGCAACATCTGTGGTTATCTCAGGTATAGTGGCTTTGACGCTTACTCCTGCATTATGCTCAATATTTTTGAAGAAAGAAAGAGTGAAGCCGTTTTGGCTGACAAGACAATTTAATATCGCATTCAAACATATAACACAAAATTTCGCAAAAGGCGTTAGACATATCTTAAAATATGGAATCCTGGCAATAGCTTTATTTGCCGTAATGCTTTTTTCAACGGATTTGATAATACACAAACTGCCCACAGGCTTAGTGCCCAGTGAGGACAAGGGCGTTATTATGCTTTTTGATTATTTAATGCCGGGAGCATCGTTGAGCAGAACCGTAAAAGTTCAAAAGGATTTGAGTAAAATAGTAATGAGCAACCCTAATGTCACAACTATTGCGACTATGGCAGGACTTGATTTAATGACTTTTGCCTACAAAACGGATGCAGGGATCGGTTTTGCCCATTTGAAGAATTGGTCAAAAAGGAAAGAAAACTCTCAAGAAATAGTAAAACAACTTATGGGTCGGTTTTCACGCTATAGAAAAGCTTTTGTTATGGCGCTGAATCCGCCGCCTATTATGGGTATGAGCACAACAGGCGGATTTGATATGTATGTTCAAAACAGGACAGGTTCAAACATTTATTTATTGGACAAATATGTAAAAGAGATTGTTCAAAAGGCAAATCAAAGCCCCGAGCTTATGATGGTGCGCTCAACGCTTAACACAAATGTGCCGCAGTATAAAATCATGGTAGATAGAGAAAAAGCAAAAGCATTAGGTGTTCCTATCTCCAATATATTCAGAACATTAGGTGCAACATTTGGAACAGATTATGTTAATGACTTCAACTTATATGGAAGGGTTTATCATGTAAACCTTCAATCGAAAGGGATATTCAGGGAAAACTTAGAAGATTATAATGATATTTTTGTAAAATCCATAACCGGAAATTTAATTCCCATAAGCTCGCTGGCGGCTCTTAAAAGGATTGTCGGACCGAGCATAGTGCAAAGATTTAACGGATTTCAGGCAGCCGGCATAATAGGTCAGCCTAAGTTTGGATATTCATCCGGTGATGCAATGAAAGCTATTAAAAAGATTGCAGAGAAAATATTGCCTGCGGGCTACACAACCGCATGGTCGGGAACATCATATCAGGAGAAGAAACTCTCAAAGTCAGGCAATAGTTCGTTTATATATGCTCTGATTTTTGTATTTTTGATTTTGGCTGCACTGTATGAAAGCTGGAGCATTCCTTTTGCGGTAATACTATCTGTTCCGTTTGCGCTTTTCGGCGCAGCACTGGCGATCTGGTTTAGAGGATTTGAAAGCGACATTTATTTTCAGGTGGGTATTATAACGCTTGTAGGCCTTTCAACTAAAAATGCTATATTAATGGTACAATTTGCTCTGCAAAGATTAAGTGAAGGCTACTCTTTACTTGATGCAACTATTGAGGGAGCAAGAATAAGATTCAGGCCTATTGTTATGACCTCGCTCGCTTTTATTGCAGCAGCTCTGCCTTTGGCATTCAGCAGCGGAGCAGGGGCAAACAGCCGCCGTATTATAGGAACAACAGTGGTTGGCGGTGATCTTTTTGTAACGCTGATAGGAATATTTTTTATTCCTTTATTTTTCTATCTCGTTATGAAATTCAAAAAAAGGTTTAACAGGAGAGTCCAAAGTGAGAACTAAATTTTTAATCACTGCCGCAAGTATAATTTTATTGCTGCAGGGCTGTTCGGTACCAAAATTTTCAAAGCCGAAAATGGATTTACCCGCACAATATTATAATAACGGTATTCGGCGGCAAACCATCAATATAAACTGGTGGAAAAATTTTAATGACAATAACTTGAACAAATTGATAGAAAAAGTGCTGAAAAACAACGATGATTTAAAACTTGCCGTTATTAGAGTTGAGGATGCGAGAGCATATCTTGGCTTTAAAAGCGCTAATCTTTATCCGAATATTTCAGCATCAGCATCAGGTTATAGGCAAAAAACAAGCAATGAACTGTTGCCAAAAGGAAGAGGGATGATTTTGAATAATTTTGCAATATCATCTCCAATGACTTACGAAATTGACCTTTGGGGAAAATTAAAATATCAAAAGAAAGCAGCTTTTGCGTCTCTTCTGGCAATTAAAGCAAATAAAGAGACGGTAAAACTCTCTTTGATATCAAATGCAGCCAATCTGTATTTCAATATTATTGCTGTAAATAGACAGCTAAAAATAGCGCAGGACACGCTTAAATCATATAATGAAACTTACAAGTATAGAAAAAGAGAGTATAAGTATGGAGCAATTAATGAACTTGTAGTTTTTCAGGCAAAAGCTCAATATGAAAATGCAAAAGTTTTGGTTGAGTCTTTAAAAGAACAAAACATAGTTCAGATGAGCGCCCTTTCCATGCTGCTCGGCAAAAGTCCAAAAGAAATTTTTAATAACAATATTGCACTTAATGAAAAACTGCCGAATCCTATAAAGATTCCGGATGCACTTGCCTCAACTTTGCTTAATAACAGGCCGGATATCAAAGCGGCAGAGGAAAATTTGAGGGCAAAGAACTTGCTTATCGGTGCTGCAAAGGCGGCATATTTTCCGTCAATCTCTTTAACGGGACTACTTGGTTTTCAGAGTGAGGATTTAAGCAATTTGATACGGCGTTCGGCAAATATTTGGGGAATTGGACCTGCTATAGCTATGCCTATTTTTGATTTCGGAAGGATTAAATCAAATGTTAAAATAGCAGAAGCTCAAAAAAAAGCAGCTGTTGTTCAATATAAACAGACTGTTAAAAATGCGTTCAAAGAAGTTTTTAACGCTTTGAATAAATTGAAAATTTCAAAACGAAAGATAGAGGCTCAAAGTAAAGAAGCAAAAGCTTTAAAAAAAGTACTTTATTTGTCAAAAAAAAGATTTGACAGCGGATATTCGGATTATTTGAGCGTTCTTTATGCAGAAAGGGGATACTTTGCGGCAAAGTTGAAGTTAGTAAGTTTGGATGCAGCGGTTCTTACAAACCAAGTTACGCTATATAAGGCATTGGGCGGAGGATGGAGCAGCAAAGATTTAGAAAACAGAAATTGATTTTAATTTGTGAAGTTTTATTTTAATCGGAATCTAAAAAAGAGTGCGTAAGGCAAGGTTATTTAATAAAATTAAATAAATTAAGCTGATTAATCTGAGCCATACTTGACAAAGTAGCCTGCAATACAATTTGAAGCTGGCTATTTTGCGATATGACAGAAGCGTAGTCTGCATCCATTAATGATGATTTTTCTGTTTTATCGGAAATAGTAAGGGCAGACATACGAGTTTTTTGAGCTTCGCCTCTATTTGTCAAGCTGCCGACTTTTGAAAGGCTGCTTTCCAATTGAGTTGAGTATTTATCAATAAGTCCGATAGAAGATTGGACTTTATTGGCGAGATTAACACTAAAACTATCGCCCGATGTAATGGTGCCTGTCGAAAAAGAAATATTAACTCCATGGGGAAGCTGCAAAATGTCCCCGCTGCTATACGCAGCGGAAGTAGTAGAAAGTATATTGCCGTCTTTATCTTTAACTGTTGTTGAGCTTGCTGTAAAATCGATTGCAGCAACCGGATTGTTTTTGTTGTCGGTTATTTTGATTGTTGTTGTGCCTGTGGTTGGAGGAATAGTTCCACCGGCTGAAGTAAATGTCCATTTATCATCTGCTCCACCATCATAGATACCGCTCATTGTCTTTGCAGCCGTTGAACCTGATGCCCAATCTGAAGCTGTGCCGACAACACCTAATTGATTATTGTTTTTCAAGGCATCTTTAAGATCACTTCCGATTCTAAACAGATCGTAGCCTCTTCCGGATGAATCTGTTTGAAAATTACCGAAAAGGTTTTGATTCGGTGTACCTGATGATGCATCGGTAAATCCAAATTCAAATTGACTTTTCCCGCCTCTTTTATCGGTTAGGACAATTTTGCCGTCTTTAAAATCTGCAGTAACACTGTTTCCGTAGCTTTTTTCAACGGCAGTTAGTAAATCGGAAACAGTTGAATTTGAGTTTAAACCGTTAGGAATGGGACTGTTGACATTGATACCCGTGTGATCTGTGCCGGAAAAGCTGATTGTCGAAGGATCGGAAATAAGGTTATTTCCAAATCTCAGATTGGTAAGTTTTGTACTATTGGTTGCTGTTTTGCCGGTTGAAATATCGGTAAGCTGGTTAAATGAACCCAACGATTGTTTTATCGGTTTAAATGTTTCTGCCCCTGTTACGGTGAACGGAAGATGCAGCCCTTTGCCGATAGCAGCCTGCATAGCCGTATCGTTGCCTTGATAAAGAAAATTACCGCCTTTTTTATAATCAAATGTTATTGAAAAATCAGCAGCTGGTTTCGCTGATGAGGTAAGTTTTATGCCTAAACCGGTATCGTAGGTCATCTTTTTTGTATTATCTATAGTAACAGCTGAGACGAGATTGTTGTGATCGGTCATGGAAGTATCTCTTCCGTTTTCATCAATATTGATTCTGTTTCCGTTTGAATCGGTTAAAGAGATTTCTGAGGTTGCACCATTAAAAGATATTGTATATTTTCCGTTTGCAAGCTGATAAAGATCTGCAAACTGCTTTGAAATTGATACTTGAGCGTTTGTCGGCAATGTACCGGTACTTGATACAAAAGCCGCCGATTGATTTTTAGCTGCAATTGCAGGTTTATCGCTTTTTGTTCCGCTAAAAATATATTTTCCTTCAAAACTTGAGTTTGCTATATTTTTTAATAACTCAAGTTCCTGATCAACGTTGTCTGCCAAAGCATTATAACTATCCGAGTCATTTGTGCCGTTTGCGCCTTGTATAGCCAAATTTTTGATATTCATAAGTTCGTTATTTGCATTCTGAAGACTGCTGTCTGCAGCATTAAGATTGCTGACCGATGTATTTATATTCTTGGTATAACTGCTGAACATGTTTAATTCGCTGTTTATATTGAGCGCTTTTGTCAAGCTTATTGGATCTGAGGATGGCGATAAGATTTTCCTTCCGGTAGCAATTTCATTATTTACATTGTTTATCTGCTCATCTATTTTGTTGATGTTAGAAAGGAAATTGTTATAAATCATTCCTTCGGTTATTCTCATTATCTTATCATGCCCAGTATGGTATTTGTTAAATTATCAATAACGGTAATAAACTTAGCTGACGCACTAAATGCCTTTTGAAACTTTATTAATTTAGCGGCTTCTTCATTTAGAGAAACTCCGCTTTTCGATTCCCTTTCCGTGTTTATTTGATCGGTTAGAGACTGCTGATTGTTCTTCAGAGATTTATAATTTTGTCCGTCTATACCTACATCGCTTACCAAAGAATTATAAAGCTCGGTAATTGATGTTGTGCCGTTTTTTAGTACTTGCGATGATGAAAGCCCGGCTATAGCGGAGGCATTTTGTCCATCGCCTGCATTATCAGTTAGTCCTGCTGCAATTTTTGAAAAATCGTTAGCTATGGCAGGGTTTAACTTCATATTTGATGCACTATCTCCACTGAAGAATGTACCCATGCCGACGGATGCCAAAAATCCGGTGTTATCGTTTGTTAAAAAGAATTTCTTGCCTGTATCCGCTTGAACTACGAGGTGATTATTGCCGTCAATGTGTGCACTGATTCCGCTTATGCTGCTGAGGCTGTCTTTTACATCACTAAAAGTCGATGAATCATTGATAGTTATGCTTGTTGTTGTATGATTTCCGTTTGAATCGACAACTACAACATCAAAACTTCCTTTTGTGATAGCGATAGGAAGGTTGCTTGATGAAACAACTGTGTCAGCTGAATTTACTTGATTTGTGCTTGCAAGCGATGAGTATCCTGTCAGTCCCATTCCTTTAGTATGGATAATATTTACCTGATCTATTAAATCTTTTGCGATCTCATCAAGTTTTGATCTATATTTTTCAATTATATCTTTCGTATTAAGCAGAGCAGAGACCGATCCGGTTGATTTGCTTTTCACGCTGCCGGTTATGTCTGTGAGTGAACCACCGGAATTTATGTAAAACAGTCTGTTATGCTGTCCAACTTGAACTGTTTTCAATTGATGAAAATCTTTGCCGCTTATAACAGACATTCCTCCGATTTGAAGTGCAAATTCGGCTTGTCCTGTAGATTTGTAACCTGTTTCATAAGTATTTATAGGAACAATATTCGATAGCTGTTTAACTAATTCGCCCCTTTTATCTCTGAGACTATTTGCCCTGTCTATTCCGCCTAATTCTGCATTTGAAATATTGCCGTTAATGTGCGCAATAGAGCTGATGAGCTGGTTAGCCTTATCAATGTTTTGTGATAGCTCGCTATCGCCTTGAGTTAACATATTAGATAAGCTGCTATCAATCTGTTTAAAAGATTCCGCCAGCGTCTTAGCATTATTGGCCACATTGCTTCTCGCAGTTTCCGATGACGGATCAGTTGAGAGGTCGTTAAATGAACTAAAAAAATTGTTCAGGGAGCTGTCTAAACCTGATCCTGCAGGCTCGTTAACGAGTGTTTCAACCTGGCTTAACCAATTCGAAGTAGTTTTGTAAAAAGTTAAAAGCGAGCTTGAATTACGCAGACGCTTTTCAAGAAGATCGTCTCTTGAAGATGTAATTGAAGTTATAGCAACGCCTCTTCCTCTTGTGCCGGGTATATCCAGTGCAGAAGGCGCTTCTGCAAGGTTGACTGCTTGTGTGCTGTAGCCCGGCGTATTGGCGTTTGCAATATTGTTTTCTGTTGTATTGAGTGATGTTTGACTTGCATTTAAGCCTGATAAGCCGATTGAAAGTCCATCAAACAATCCGCTCATTACGCCCTTACTAAAACCATATTAGGTAAATTTGACATAATTTTCCCATTTTGATTGTACAATGCTCTGTCAATATCGATCAAATCGTTATAAAATTGCATACTATCGATAGAAAGTTGAATAAAATCATCTTTCAGCCTGTTATAAAGATCAATTTTACCCCTTAATCTCGACAATTCACCGGATAAACCGCTCTCCTTTAAAATGGAATGATCTGAAAAAGATTTGAGAGAGAAAACAAGTTTTTTAAGCTCATCTTTTGCAGCTGCTATTTGCGAAAAATCAACAGAACCTTTGCCTGATATGATATGCTTCTCTGCATTACGTACAAATTGTATTAGGTTTTCATAAATATCATAAATATTGTTAAGTGTAACTCTTATCTGAGAACTGTTCATTTTTCAATTAGCAGTCTGGCAATTTTATCCGTATTAATCGTATATTTCCCATTTTCTATCGCAGTTTTTAAGTCATCGATTCGCAGATTAAACTTGCTTGTTTCCAATGCAATATTTCTTGTCTGCATTGCTGAGGCAGATATTTCAACCTTATCATTTTTCTGTGCGGCTGTTTCATTTTTGTCTTGTTTCTGTACACCTGTACTGACTTTGGATTTGTTCTTTAAATAGTTTGATTTTATCTGATTAAAACCGTTGATTCTCATAATAACTCCTCCTAATCTATTCTATATCAACTTGTCCGTATTAACTATATCGGACTTTTTTGAAAATTCTTTAGCATCATAGATCTTTTTATATTTTAATACTTTATGCACATAATTTTGAGTCTCTTTATAGGGAGGAATGCCTTTATAGGATTTGACTGCAGATGGGCCGCTGTTGTATGCGGCTAATGCCATTTTGGTGTTTCCAAATTCATCTAACATCTTTTTCAAATACTCTGCACCTCCTCTTATATTGTCCTCCAAAATATTTGGATTACTGCCCATTTCCTTTGCAGTGGCAGGCATAAGCTGCATAATGCCAATTGCGCCCGCACGCGACACCGCTTTCTGGTTAAAGTTAGATTCTACCTTACCAACCGCTTTTATCAAGTTTATAGGCAAACCTTGTTTCAAGGCGGCAGTGAGCATTAGTTTGTCGATTTTTGACTTATTATTTTTATCATTGGCATTTAGGCTGCCGCCTTTATTTTCTGTTGCATTAAGGCTTTTAACGATCATTTTTGCTATACCAAAATTACCATCTTTTGCCATAAGTTCAGATAACGAATTAAGCCACATTGATCTATAAATGGAACTGCCTGCACCCTTGAGAAGTGGATCGGAAGGAATCATTTTCTCAAGAATCTGTTTTACAAAAATTGCTTCAAATTCAATTGACGCTTCTTTGAGGGATTTGCCGTCGGTTTTTGATAGATTAGCATTAATACCGTTATGGCTAATATTGTTAATCATTACATTATATGATAGTGAGTTTTGCTTCTAATGCGCCTGATGCTGATATTGCCTGAAATATAGCCATCATATCACGCGGCGTTGCACCCATGGCGTTTAATGCCTTTACTAAATCGGCAACCGTAGAATTTCCAAGCTCTACAAAATGACTTTTCTTTTCCGTAACTTTTATGGTTTGTTTTGGCACTTTTGTAGTTTTTCCTTTGGAAAATGGCAGCGGCTGTGAGACTTTAGTTTTATTTGTTATTGTTACCGTTAGTGACCCTTGAGATACGGCAACAGGCATAATTCTCACATCTCCGCCAATTACAACGGTGCCTGTTCTTTCATCTAATACCACTCTTGCAATCATATGTCCTTTCACATCAATATTTTCTATTCTGCTTATAAATGCTACAGGATTATTGGAATACGCATCGGGTAAGCTAATATCTATCTCTTCTGGATTTGCAGCTTTTGCAATGTGCGAACCAAACGAACCGTTTATTGCGTTAGACACATTGCTTGCTGTGGTAAAATCAGGTTTATCAAGAAGCAGATGCAGCTTTTTATTATTATCAAGCATGCTGCTGTTTACTGAATTTTCAACAATCGCCCCTGATGGAACTCGACCTACCGTCGGATGATTTTTTTGTGTTGATCCGCCGCCGCCGCCAAAGTTAAATCCACCTATTGATATAGCTCCTTGAGCTGCCGCATAAATTTTACCGTTTGCAGCTTTTAATGCGGTTTGAAGCAGCACGCCTCCCTGCAGGCTTTTAGCATCACCGATAGATGAAACTGTAACATCAATCTTTTGTCCGTTTCTCGCAAAAGGCGGAATCGCTGCTGTAATCATAACTGCGGCAATATTTTTAGGCTGCAGAGATCGTATATCCGCTTGAGGAAGTATTATTCCCATTCTTTTTAGTATGTTAACCATAGAAAAAATGGTAAATTTTGAGTTTGTCCCATCACCGGTTCCATCTAATCCTACAACAAGCCCGTATCCGATAAGCTGGTTATCTCTTACTCCTTCTACCGAGCTTATATTCCCAATCTTTACCCCATAGCAGTTAGAACTTAATAGACTGCTGCTAAAAAGGAAGAATAGCAGCAAGAAGACTTGCCAAAAACCCTTTTTTCTCGCCATTTGTTACAACTCCTTTTCCATCATACGTGACTATTTCATCTGCAATATACTCTGAACCTATGCTGTTGTCGCTTGCTATGTCCGAGCTTCTCACCAGCCCTGACACAATCAAAATATGAGTTTCACCGTCTGAATTAACTATTTTTTTACCTTGAATTTTGAAAATATTGTTTGGAAGGACGCTTACTATGCGTGCTTCTATTTTTGCATTAAGCGCGTTTGTTCTGCTATTTTTAGCAGATCCCTTGAATCCTGATTGACTGCCGATGTCAAGAAGATTGTTGCTATCGCTTGATTTTGGTACGGAATAGCCTTTATAAATTCCCGACGGGTTTACATCGGCTGCACGCCATATCCTTGATTCTAATCCGAACATTTTATGCAAAGTTAATCCGCTATTGTATTTCTTGGAATTTTGGAGAGCTGCATTATTTAATGATGATGCGGATTCATCAACTACTATTGTTACAAGATCGCCGATATTATGAGCCTTTATATCGCTGAAAAGCGATCCTCTGCTGCTGAAAAGTGATCCTCTGTGCTGAGAAGTATTCTGCTTATGCTTAACTATCTTAGGCTGAATATTGTTATACAGTCTAACGGGCTGATTTACAGCGCATCCTGCAAATAACATTACAGAAAACAGCAAAATCATTTTTTGTTTCATGTTTATCTCCTTACTCAATTAACAAGCAAAAACTGTTCTATAGGTGCCCTATAGTTAAAATAAGTGAGAGAAAAGAGCTAAAATGTTTTTACAGAAACAAGAATTTAGCCCAAGCTTTTTAATTTGCTGCTTAATTAAAATTTTATCTTTCTTGACTTATTGAAATTTTATGGTAGATTTTTCACTATAAATGAAAAATTTTCCTAAACAACAAGGCGTATAATATGTCATTATGGAACAAAATTAGACAGAGCTTATCAAAAACCAGATCTGTTATCGGCATTGAGAAATTTGATTCCGAACTTCTCGAAGAAAAATTGCTTGCTGCCGATTTTGGACTTGAATCTGCCGGTGAGATAATCTCCGCAATAGAAAATGGCAATGACAAAACTAAATGGAAAGAGATGGCAAGAAGCATAATAGAAAAACAGCTTTTAGCGGTTGAGAAACCTATGCGCTATTACAGCAAACCGTTTATTATGATGTTTGTAGGAATAAACGGAGCGGGAAAGACGACCACAATAGGAAAGCTTGCGTATCAATACAATCAGTCAGGCAGGTCGGTTGTAATGGCTGCAGGTGATACATACAGAGCTGCTGCTATTGACCAGCTCGAAATCTGGGCAAAGCGATCGGACGCAAGGCTGGTAAAACAGAAGTCCGGAAGCGACTCAACATCGGTTGCGTATGATGCATGTGCATCTGCAAAATCAAGAAATGACGATATAGTTATGATTGATACGGCTGGAAGACTTCATACAAATGACAATCTAACAAGAGAGCTTGTAAAAATGAAAAGGGTCATTAAAAAGATAGTAACGGATGCCCCTCATGAAATTGTACTTGTATTAGATAGTACAATCGGTCAAAATAGCCTTGTGCAGGCTGAGAAATTTAATGAGGCATTGGGCATTACGGGGATTGTTGTAACTAAGCTTGATGGAACTTCAAAAGGAGGAATAATTTTACAGATAGCAAAGGAGTTGAAAATTCCTATAAGATATATAGGATTTGGCGAAACGATAGAAGATCTTAAAACTTTTGATGCAAAGCAGTTTGCGGAAGCAATTATTTAAAGGAGGAAATTATGAGTGAAATACCTCAATTTGATTTAAAAAAATTAAATATAAATTTAAAAGGGATGAATTTCAAATCCATAGGGACTTTGATTGTTATAGTAATAGTTATAATATTGCTTTTGTCATCATGGTTTACGGTTAAAACCGATTCGGTTGGTGTTGTGCTCAGATTCGGCAAATATGTCAGAACTGCAGAACCGGGGCTTAATTTTAAACTGCCTTTCGGCATTGAAAATGTATATACCGTTCCTATTCAGAGACAACTTAAACTTGAATTTGGATTTAGATCGGTACTTCCGGGAATGCGAACTCAATATTCTGAAAAAGGATACAAAAACGAATCGCTTATGCTTACCGGCGATCTTAATGCAGTCGTAGTTCAATGGATAGTACAGTATAGAATCGACGATCCGTATAATTATCTTTTCAAGGTAAAGGATCCAACACAGGTATTCAGAAATATGAACGAAGCCGTTATGAGATCAGTTGTAGGAGATAGGACGGTTGATGAAGTTTTGACCGTAGGACGCCAAGAGGTTGCGGCAACGGCAACAAAAATGCTGCAGAAGTTGTCAAACCAGTACGGTATGGGTATAAGAGTTGCTCAGGTTGTGCTGCAGGATGTTATGCCGCCGGAGCAGGTTAAGCCGGCATTCAATGCAGTCAATGAAGCTCAGCAGGAAAAAGCGAAGCTCATAAATCAAGCTCTTGCTAATTATAACAGAGCAATACCGAAAGCCAAAGGGAAAGCGGAGCAAACCATTCAGATAGCAAAAGGATATGCGATTAATAAAATCAATAGAGCCGAAGGCAATGCTGACAGATTTGATAAATTCTTTAAGGCTTATATGACCGCAAAAAATGTAACATACCAGCGTATCTATCTTAATACAATGGCTGATGTTCTATCAAAAGCCAAAAAAGTCATAAGCGATGGGAAAGCAACCACACTTCCCATTTTGCCGCTTAAACGACTGCTTCAAAATGGAGATGCAAAGTGAAAACTAACAAATCAGTTACAATAATAGCACTGGTAATTTTAGCGATAGTTGTTATTTCATCTGCATATATTGTTAATCCAGCTGAGCAGGTTATAATAACACAATTTGGAAAACCGGTAGGAAAAGCAGTTACAATTGCAGGTCTGCATTTCAAGATCCCTATAATACAAGAGGCGCATTTTTTCGATAAACGCGCCCTGGAATGGTATGGGTATCCAACGCAGGTATCTACAAAAGATAAACGGTTTGTTTGGATTGATACATATGCAATATGGAAAATAACTAATCCGCTTTTGTTCTTTAAAAGAGTCAAAAATGAAAGGGGAGCTCAATCACGGCTTGATGATATTTTAGACGGGCAGACAAGAAATGCCGTTGCCGACCATAAACTCGTCGAACTGATACGATCAACAAACAGAGATATTAAAAACAGTGAAGCATTTACGAACTCACCTATTGCTACACTTCCAAATATTAGCTATGGAAGAAAACAAATTACCCGTTCAATAGTGGCTATAGCAAATAAACGTACTCAAAGGTTGGGTATGACAGTGCTTGATCTTCAGTTCAAAAGAATAAATTATGTTGAATCTGTCAGAAAAACAATATTTCAGCGTATGATCACGAGAAGAGAACAGATAGCCGACAAATTCAAATCCGAGGGAGCTGGAGAGGCTGCAAAAATTTTGGGAAGTAAGGATCGCGAGCTGAAAAAGATAAACTCTGAAGCCTATAAGACAGCTCAGCAAATAAAAGGTGTTGCAGACGCAGAAGCCACTCTCATATATGCAAAGGCTTATAATAAAAATTCAGATTCGCGTAAATTTTATAAATTCTTGAAAACTATGGAAACATACAAGAAGAGTATATCAAAGAATGACTGGCTTATGCTCTCTGCGGATTCAGGTATATATAAATTGCTTAGCAAGGACGGAAATGAATAGATCTTTAAACAGCTAATAAATTTTTATAAGATAATGTATGCGATCCGTTAACAGCTGTATGAATTTATTGCAGACGAAGGCATAAAAATATATTTATGGAGGCCGTAAATGGCAAAGAGTGTAACTTATAAAATTTTGGAAAAGCATGTCGTAGAGGGTAAGCTTGAAAAGGGAAATGAAATAGGGATACATATTGATACAACATTAACGCAGGATGCAACAGGCACAATGGCCGACCTGCAGTTTGAACAGATGGGAGTCGATAGAGTTAAAACGCTGCTTTCGGTTAGCTATATAGACCATAATACTATTCAGATGGGCTTTGAGAATGCTGATGATCACAGATACCTCGAGAGTTTTGCCAAGAAATATGGGGAGGTTCTGTCAAAGGCTGGAAATGGTATATGCCATCAGATTAATATCGAACGATTCGGAGTTCCCGGAAGAACACTGCTTGGATCTGATTCTCATACGCCTACAGGCGGTGGAATCGGAATGATTTCTATAGGAGCGGGAGGATTGGATGTTGCTTCTGCTATGGCTGGACTTCCATTTTATATAAGAGCTCCTAAACTTTATGGAATTCATCTCACAGGATCATTGAAGCCTTTTGTTTCAGGCAAAGATGTTGTGCTGAAACTGCTTTCAATATTAGGTGTTAAGGGAAATGTCGGGTGGATAGCAGAATATTACGGATCAGGCGTTGAGACACTAAGCGTGCCTGAAAGAGCAACTATAACTAATATGGGAGCTGAACTCGGTGTTACAACTTCGGTTTTTCCTTCAGATGAGAGAACAAGAGAATTTCTTAAACTTGAACAGAGGGAAGAGGACTGGAGCAGTTTAACGGCAGATGATGATTCTGAATATGATAAAATTATAGAGATTGATTTATCTAAGTTAGAGCCTATGGCGGCACTTCCGCATAGTCCGGGCAATGTGAAAAAAGTCAGAGATATAGAGGGAATGACAGTCGATCAGGTACTGATTGGAAGCTGCACAAACTCATCTTATAGAGATATAACGGTTGCAGCTGACCTAATAAGCCAGGCTTTGCAGAAAGGAATAAAAGTAGATCATAATGTGAGTTTTGGTGTTGCTCCAGGCTCAAGGCAAGTAGCTATTATGACTATGGCAAACTGGTCACTTTTAACTTTTGAAAAATTCGGTGCGAGAATATTGGAATCTGCATGTGGATTCTGTATAGGAAACGGAATGGCTCCCAAATCGGATGCGATAAGCATAAGAACAAATAATCGCAACTTTAAAGGCAGATCCGGTACCGTATCTGCAAAAGTGTATCTTACAAGTCCTGAAACTGCTGTTGCATGTGCAATTACAGGTAAACTTACAGATCCGAGAGATATGAAAAAAATGGGGATAACTTACCCTGAATTTAAATTTCCAGAACAGTTTCTAAAAGATGATACGCTTTTTGAGTTTCCAATCCCTGCAAAAGATGCTGAAAAAATTGCTCTTTATAGAGGTCCTAATATTGTTAGGCCGCCTGAAGGGGAGTCATTGCGGGATTTCATTGATGGTGAAGTTACACTGAAAGTTGCAGATAATATTACAACTGATCATATTATGCCTGCGGGAAGGCGATTAATTTATCGTTCTAATGTTCCAAAATATTCTGAGTTTGTTTTTGAACCTCTGGATTCAACATTCCCGGATAGAGCGCTTAAAAATAAAAAGAACGATATTTGCAATATTATTGTTGCCGGAGAATCTTACGGTCAAGGTTCAAGTAGAGAACATGCCGCACTTTGTCCTATGTATCTTGGTGTTAAAGCTATTATTGCAAAGTCAATTGAAAGGATTCATAAGGCGAATTTGGTAAATTTTGGAATTTTGCCATTAACATTTGAGAATCCAAACGACTACGATAAAATTGCTCAGCATGACTTGATTGTTCTTGAGGATACGCGATTAGCATTAATCAATGGAACAGGTATAATTAAACTTGTTGATAAAACAAGTAATATTTCCTTTAATTTGAAATATGATCTGTCAAGCCGTGAGAGAAAAACGATTCTTTCCGGAGGAACGATGCAGATCGCAAAGAAATTCAAAGGTAAAACCTTTAAGGAAATAACAATAACCGAATAGATAAGAAATGGTGTAAGGTTTATGGGTTAAAAAAGATAAAGAGATGTTTTCCAATTTTTTCCCTAAAACCTTACGCCTTTTTATTTTTATGCTTCTTCCGGCAAATATGTGGAAAAGCGGAATATTGTAATTTATGAACAGTTGACAGAAGCAGTCTTTCTTTTGTTTCATTCATAACTCATAATTCAACATTATCAGAAAAACCTTTTGTTTAAACGTTCTTTTTCCTTGATGAAAAAGAACCAAAAAATCAAGACTGCACAAAACATTCTAAAACAGAAGTAAAAATGCTAAAAAAACAAAACTCGCATTCTGCTCAAACAGTTGTTTTTTATTAACGCATTTTCACTTCTGTTTATTCACGCCTGTTTTGTGAGGTCAGTTGATAGAGAAAAAGAGTTAGATTGTTAAATCCAACGCAGAGATTGCTACGCACTTTTCAAGTGCTCGCAATGCCTCTTCCGGCAAATATGTGGAAAAGCGGAATATTGTAATTTATGAACAGTTGACACAAGAAAAGAGAGATTGCTTCGCTATGCTCGAACATTAAAAAATCAGACAGTCTTTCTTTTTCTTTCATTCATAACTCATAACTCAACATTTCTTCATGCCTGTCTTACGTGTTGTTTGCGCGCAAGCATGTCGCCTATGCTTTCTCGTAACAAGAAGTATTGAGTTTGCAAATTAGAATAGAATTCGCAATAATGCATGGAAGGCTTCTATGGTTTTTCCACACTTAATCTGAGAAGATCCATTTTTATATTAGGCAGCTGACATTAGTTTACTGAAATGCTTTCTTACAAGAATCTGAATCTCTGTCATTCTTTTTTCGCTCAAATTTTTATATCTGCCCTGCAGCTCGTAGTATTCTTTAATCGGAATGAGTTTCTCGGGTATATAAGTCAGGTGAGTTGAACCGTCCCATTCAAGCAGAGGAAAGACTCCTGTTTCAACCGCTAATCGCAGCACTTTTATACTGTCGGATTCGTTCATTTTCCATCCTGGAATGCATGATGACAACAAATGTATAAATTTAGCACCTTTTAGCTTTGATGCTTTTTCAATTTTGCTATAAAAATCATCCGGATAAGCTATTGTTGCAGTTGCCGCATATACAGGTCTGTGGGCAACGACAATTGAAAAAATATCTTTTTTCCAATTTTCTACAGATTTGCCATGCGGTGTTGTTGTTGTCCATGCTCCTGCTGGTGTTGCAGAGCTCATTTGTATCCCTGTATTCATATATGCTTCATTGTCATAAACAATATACATAATATTATCGCCTCTTTCGAGAGCTCCGCTAAGTGCCTGAAGACCGATGTCAAATGTTCCTCCGTCCCCTGCAAAAGCTAAAACAGTTGTGTTCGTATCGCCTTTCATATCAAGAGCGGCACGTACACCTGATGCGGTACTGGCAGCGGTTGCAAACGGTGTATGCAGAATTGGTATAGATAGTGCAGTTGTTGGGTATGTGCCCGATATTATAGACCAGCAGCATGCCGGTATGGTTACGATAGTTTTTCCATTTATAGCTTTCAAAACATGCCGCATAGACAAGCTGGCTGCACATCCCGAGCATGCAAGATGTCCTGAGTTCAGTTTTTCCTCATGCGTTATATTGTTAAAGTTCATTTTTATTCTCCTAACCATATGGTTTTGCTTGTGTCCTTAATATCGAGAAGGTCAACCAAGGTTTCGGGATAAACATCTTTTCCGCCGAGGCTTACGATAACATCTAAAATAACATTATTCATCGGGTACAATGCACTTTTAATTTCCTCGGTCAATGTTCCGCTATTGCCGTATGAGACGGCTCTGTTTAAAATCCATACCTTTTTGTCTTTAATCGCCTCCTTTAACCACTTAATCGGAAGCGGCCTGACGAAACGCATGTTGAGTAGGCCAATCTTAATACCTTTTTTTCTTAATATGTCAACGGCTGTTCTTGCGGTTCCGCATAATGCTCCGGTTGTAAGAAAAAGCTGATCGGCATCTTCTGACTTGTAGCAGTTGACAGGCTGATAGTCTGTATCCATAAGTTTGTTATATTCAGAGAGCGCAGCATTGATTTTTGTCCAGTCGACGATATCGTTGAAAATAGCTTTTTTCATATTGTAATAGCTATTACCCATAGCAGCATTACCAAAACTTTGAGGATTGTCGGTATCAAGAAAATAATCAGGCTCATACTTCGGCAAATATTTGTCGATATCGGCTTTGTCTCTTATAATCAACGGTTCAAGTGTGTGAGATAAAATAAAACCGTCTATGCATACCATAATCGGAAGATATAGGCTTTCTGTTATTTTATATGCAATAGGTATAAAGTCTTCCGCTTCCTGAGCATTTTCGCAATAAATCTGAAGCCATCCGGTATCTCTTTGCGAGAGTGAGTCGGATTGATCCGTCCATATATTCCATGGATATCCTACAGCTCTATTTGCATTTACAAGCACCATAGGAAATCTTGCTCCGCTAAACCAATGCAGCATTTCATGCATTAAAAGCAGGCCTTGGCTTGCTGTTGCGGTAAATGTTCTTGCTCCTGCCGCAACGGCTCCGTAACAGCTGCTAATTGCTGAGATTTCAGATTCTACTTTTATAAATTTAGCGTCAAGCTCGCCTGACTCTGTCATTTCCGCCAATGTTTCTATTATATGTGTTTGCGGTGTAATAGGATACGCGCTTATTACCTCAGGTCTTGAAAGTTTTACTCCAAGAGCTATTGCTTCGCTTCCCATCAGCATATCTTTCATAGTTCCTCCTTCATGGCTATGGCTCCTCTCGGACATTCTGTAAAACAGGTGCCGCATCCTTTGCAATGATCATAGTCAAAAGAGATTGTTCCATTTATAGTTTTTATTGCCACATCGGGACAGTAAAACCAGCAAGTTTGACAAAAATCGCAGCTGCCGCAATGAAAACAGCGGGAAGCTTCTTCTGCCGCCTCGTCTTCACTGCAAGCTCCTATAATTTCGCTATCTCTGCCCCTTTGTTTGACTTCCAATATGGAAGCTTCCATGCGTTTCTTTTTTGCGAAGTAAAAACCGTTTATCTTGTCATAGCTTATAATATTACGGCCGCTTGGATTTCCCAGTCTAAAAGAGTTTTTATCTACTTGAAAATTAGTGCCTGTTTTAAGAAATTGTTCTATTTGAAAACTTGCAGCTTTGCCGGATGATATTGAATCTATAACCGAACTTGGACCTGTAAGATAATCTCCTCCGACAAAAATATTTTTTTTATCCTTTATTCTAAATTCAGCGTCTTGTCCTATTGCATATATTAACATATCGGCATCTATAATTTCTAAAACGGTTTTTTCCGTTACAACTTTTTTATCTACAATTGCCGCCTTGCTCATTTTTATGCCTTTCAGCTTTTTTGAATTACCGTATATCAAGCTTATCGGAAGCTCACACTGTTTAATTTGTAGATTTTCCTCAATAGCCTGCTCGAACTCTTCTTTGAATGCAGGGACCTGCTCAGCTGTTTCAGCGCAAACTACAGTAATATCTTTCCCAAGTCTCATAAGTGATCTTGCCGCATCCATGGCAACATTGCCCGAACCAACCACCACTGCTTTTTTACCCGAAGGAGGCTTTTTACCGGCAGCCAAACTTTTCAATAGTTCGCCGCCTGCATACACACCGCTGCCTTTGAGAATTATTTTATCCTTCCATAAACCTGGCGCGAAAAAGAGAGCGTCATAGTCATTAGCTAACTTATATATAGAGGTTTCATTAATATATATGCCTGTTTTCACATTTATGCCTCTAATTATTAAACCGAGTTCCTTCTTTCTTACATCAGAAGGTAGTCGATACAGCGGTATTCCGTAAGTTAGAACTCCTCCAACCTCGTCATTACCTTCGTAAATCGTTACATCATAGCCCGCCTTAGCCAGAAAATAAGCGCAGCTTAATCCTGACGGACCAGAGCCTACTACTGCTATTTTTTTATCAGATGTTATTGTCGGCGGCGATTCGGGATGATCGAGCGACCAATCGCCGAGAAACCGTTCAACTTGTCTTATAGCTACCTGTTCATCAAACTCTTTTCTGTTGCATTCCGTTTCGCAGAATGCCGGACAAACGCGCCCTGTAATCGCAGGCATAGGATTTTCTTCGCGCAAAATTTTAACCGCAGTATCGTTATCGCCCTTACCGATATACTGCATGTACCGCGCCATATTAATACTACCCGGACATCTATCTGAGCATGGAGCTATATTATCTTCTACTTCAGGCCTTATAAATCTCCAAGATCCTGTCATGTTAATTTCAGTTGTAGTAAGCGAATATGTTGTGGGCTTATCCTTATAACCTATTAGTTCTTCTTGCTTAATTGCTTCACTCATTGTTTTTCTCGTAGGCCTCCTTTAATGCGGATAGATTTTGATCTTTATGATTTGGAGCAAATTTTTCTGTTGCTTTTATCAAGTTTTCAAGTTTTATATGATCAATTCTTCCTATCATTCCAAGTGCCGGAATATTTATTATCGGAGAAGATGCAGAGCCCAAATGATTGGCAACGGCTATTTTGGCAAGATCTGCAATAATCAGTTTAGCATCTGTTTTAAAATCAAGATCGCATGCATGTTTTTTTGAATTCAATAGAATAATACTTCCGTCATTCATGCCGTCTTCCAAGTCAATAAATTTTAGGATAGTGTCCGAAAGAATTACAGCAATATCTGCTTTTCTTACAGGGCATCTTTCATGAATAAATTTATCATCAACTTTGATAAATGCAGTCACAGGAGCCCCTCTGCGCTCGGCTCCATAAGTGGGGAAGCTTTGAGAGAATTTTCCTTCGAGAAAATATGCATATGCCAAGATTTTGCTTGCCAATACCGCACCTTGACCTCCTCTGCCATGTATCCTTATGCTTTTCATCTTTTATTAATAGTCGGAATGCACAACAGCGATAGTTTTTGCAGGTTTTCCATCAAGTGCTCTAAAACCATGGCTTATATTTGCTTCAAAATAGAGAGAATCGCCTTTCTCAAGCGTTATTTTTGTATTATCACCAATGAATTCAAGCCTTCCGTTTAATACAAAATGAAACTCTTCTCCCTGATGACTGAAATATATCACTTGCTCCATCTCTTTTGGTTCAAATGTAACGATAAACGGTTCCATAGCTTTTTTTGCTTTTTTCCAAGCAAGCGATTCGTATGAGTATCCAATGGATGCTCCTGACATTCTTCGTCGTTCCGTTTGTTTTCTTTCATCTTTTTTTACAACAATAATTTTGCTTGTGCCTGCTTGATCATCCTGAAAAAATTGCGCCATAGGAATATCAAGTACGTTTGCTATTTTAAACAATGTGGAAATAGGCGGAGAAACAAGTTTGTTTTCAATTTGGCTGATTAGTCCTTTCGATAATCCTGCACCTTCTGCAAGCTCGCGAATAGTCATCGATCGTTTTTTTCTATAAGACTTGACTCTTTCACCCACTGCAATACTATTTTTCATAAATCACCTCCATTATGTTTAATACAACTAAACATAATGGAATAATATGCTCTTGTCAAGAATTTATCTTAGATATTACTATAGCAAATTTCATTTAAGTGATCGTATATTCAAGATTACATTTATATCATCTTGACAATATTAAATTTATAATATAATTAATCTATCATGAAAAGTGTCAAAAAGCCGTATATAACACGAGAATCGGATTATGCTATACGTTTAGTGGCATATCTTGGGTCAAAATCAGAGTTATCACATACATCTGATATTGCAGAAAAGCTAAAGATAGGCAGGCCGTTTCTTGTGAGAATTATAAATAAACTTGCGCTTAACGGTATAATTATTTCGAAGAAAGGACGAAGAGGTGGAATTAAGCTCAAACGATCGGCATCCGATATCAGTTTATACGATGTGTTGATAGCAGTTGGCGGATACAAACATATGAATATATGCTCCGATAGTCCTAATAGCTGTTCTATGTATCGAATATGTAAAATATCGCCGATTTTGTGGAATATTGAACTGAATTTCAGAAATCAGTTAAAGGGTGTAGCCATGGATAAACTTATTTTTGAAGACAAAGATTTAGATGAGTTGTCCTAAAAAAAACTATAGGGCACCTCTAAAAACCCTATAGGTTCATTGATCGGATTTAGTATGGGTTAATAGACTGAAGTTTTGGAGGTAGAATGGCAGAAATTCTTTCTCAGGAAGAGATTGATTCTCTTTTACAAACAGTTAAAGTAAAAGAGCCTAAGAGTAGTGATGCAGGTGAAACAAGCAAAAACTATGACTTTCGTCATCCCAGGCGTATATCGTCTGGTCAAATGAAAGAGTTTGAGGTAATCCATCAAAATTTTTCGAGAGATCTATCAATTCATCTTATGGGTATTCTTCATACAACGGTGGCTGTTTCGGTTGATAATATTGTTAATCAAACTTATGGAGAATATACATCAGGCATTTTTTCACCAACCTACTTCTTGTCTTTTTCCGGTAAACCGCTTGAAGGATTTGCTGCAATGAATATAACAATGGATGCCGTGTTTCCCATGATAGATAAAATGCTCGGAGGCATTGGGGAAGCGATAGAAGAGGAAAGGGAGCTCACCGAAATAGAGGCAAGTATTATGAATAATATAACTAATCTGATGTGTGCTGATATCTCCTCAAGCTGGAGTAGAATATTAAAATTTTCTGCTCTTACAGAACAAAAAGGATTTTCAACTAATATTGTTACCGTTACCGATTCAAATGAGATGGTTATTGTAATTATATTCGATATTGCTATAGGAAAATCAAAAGGGACGTTTTCAATCTGCTATCCTATGGTATTTTTAAAGCTGATACTGAATGCTATGGCTATTTCAAAAATGAATATACGAAAGCAGTATGATGAATTTAGGACGAAACTTATAAAGATAATGCATGATGTTAAAGTTGACATAAATTGTGATTTACCGCAGGAGTTTATTAGTGCTAAAACTATTTTATCTTTGAGAGCCGGGAATTTTCTCAAAACATCATTTAAAACGGATGATTTTGCCAATATTAGTTTCAATGGAACTTACAAGATGACAGGTAGAATAATGAGCGAAGATACAAAGAAAGGCGTGAAAATCAGCAAGCTCATCGGGGAAGAAACGACTTGAAGAAATTTACCGATTTTACAGCAAAAACGGTTGTTGAGTCTTTTAAAGAGTCTGTGGACAAAGAGGTTAAATGTAAATTTGTCGGCACAAAAGAGATTGCCGAATCTGATTTCAAGGAAAGTGAATTTGTTCAGGTTGGCATAGAATCTGTGAAACCAGCAGAAAATTTCTTTATGTTTCTAACAAAAGAAATTGCCGCACTGCTTGTAGATGATGATTTAACAGATGAATCCCTTGAAGATCTGATGTTTCAGTTTTCTTTTGATTTTGTGGCAAGATATGATGAAATTACCAATGCTGAAATGGGATGGCAAATTAGCTCTTCATCAATAGATGCTAAATTTGATGAGACTTACGGAAGTGATTATCTGCTAATGATATATGATATAAACATTGGCGGTAAGGATGGAAAATGGCTCTGGATTATAAAAAAGCAGTTTATTGAGGATCTATCGGATAAACTTCCAGAAAAAGAGGTAAAAGATGATAAGCCGGCGCAACTTGATAATTCGGCAATAAACGAGCTTGTTTCTTCCGTTAAAAAAGATTCATCGAGCATCATTGACCAGATGCCGACTATCGGTCAAGATGAAATACGAAATCTCGATGTTTTGATGGATATTAACCTGCAGGTTGTTGTAAGAATTGGCACAAAAGAGATGCTTTTGAAAGATATATTGAAGCTTGTTCCGGGAAGCAATATTCTTTTTTCCCAGAATATAGAGGATCCGTTAGATATACTTGTTAACGGAAAGGTGGTGGCAAAAGGCGAAGCTGTTTCCGTAGACGGATTTTTTGGTATAAAAATTATATCAATTGTATCTGAAATTTCGAGATTAAAAGGGCTAAGCTGAAAGAGGAATGCGAGAGTATAGGGTTTTTAGAGGTGCCCTATATAATAAGCTAAATGGTTACGCCGATTTTTGTTTAATAACCGGCTTTATGGTATAAAGAGGTCTCACTATCTATTCTTTTTCAATTTTAGTGAGTGCAAATAACAGAAAGACCAAATGGGGCGCTGCTGCTCCTATCATTGGAGATATAAGTGATGATTTACCGAGAGCTGTCATTATAGAATAAAGCAAAAAGTAGGAACCGCCGTAAACCATTCCGATTCCAACTGCCTTTATGCTGCTTTCTTCTCTTTTAAACGGCTTGGAAACTGTAGATAACGCCAAGATAAACATGATTATCGGTATTAGCAATGAGAGCAACTTATTATAAAGAAGGAACTTGTATTTCGGATTGTTAGTTTTTTCCAATCCTAACAGCTCTTTTGTAGTAAAAGATATGCTGCTCGGTGAGTGCAGAAGAATATTGGAGATTTTGAAATTTTCGTTTATTGAAACAGTTTGCTTTTTAATAGTTTTGATCTTATTTTTTAAATAAATTTTTATATTAGCATGCGTGAGTATTGTTTTGTTATCAAGATATGCAATTTTAGCTTTAATTTCGCTGAAATTACCATTCTTATACTCATATATCGTAGGATTGTAGGCAACGGCTCTATTTATATCAAGCTGAGGAGTTTTTAAGATATAATTGCCGCTTGCTGCGAATGTTGCATTTTTAAGGTTTCCCCTACTTTGCAAAACTTCATTTTTTATATACCTGCTTGCTGCAGTTCCTTCCGATACAAGTTTGTCATTCATAAGAAAATAGATACAAGATATGGCAATAACTATTAGCATAGCCGGAGCTATAATCCTATATAATGACAACCTTGCATTAAAAAGCGCTGTTAGCTGATTAGTGCTGTTTAAGTTTCCATAAACCGCTATCGTTGTAATTAGCACAGAGAATGGAATTATTAAGTGTAGAAAAAAAGGCAGTTTGAAAAGATAATATTTGATAATATCTATATAACCTATTGATTTATTGAGAAGGGAAATATGATTAAAAAAATCTACAATATAGAGAATCGATAAAAAGCCGATCGTTATGAATATAAAAGTTTTTAGAAAACTTTGTATTATAAATCTGTCAACTAATTTCACGACCAGCGGCTTGCCATATTTTTATTATAGATTGTACTATTTTTGGCAATTTGTCGAGCTCGAGCATTGAGTGTGCGTCCGAAAGCGCATTTTCCGGGCTTGGATGTACTTCAAAAAATAAACCGTCGCAATTGAGTGCTGCGCCCACATTTGCAAGATCGGGTATAAACTCAGGAGCTCCCCCCGAACAATTCCCATATTGAGATGGATGCTGGAGGCTGTGAGTTACATCTAATATAACGGGATAACCTGTTTTTTTCATTATGGGTATAGATCTCGGATCAACAACAAGATCATTATATCCGAAGCAGCTTCCTCTTTCTGTTAAGATTATGTTTTTGTTTCCGGTAGATTCAACTTTTGCTATTACAGAATTCATATTTTCAGGGGACATAAATTGAGCCTTTTTAATATTTATCGGTTTTCCTGTTTTTGCCGCCGCAAGCAAGAGGTCTGTTTGTCTTGAAAGAAATGCTGGTATTTGGATTAGATCAACGATTTCTGCTGCCGGAGCTGCCTGAATAGGCAGATGTATATCGGTTGTAATGGGCAAAGCCGTCTCTCGCCTAACTTTTGATAAGATTTTTAACCCCAACTTCATACCCGGACCTCTAAATGATTCAATGGAGCTTCTGTTCGCTTTGTCAAACGATGCTTTAAAAATAAAGTTTATAGAATATTTTTCCTTAATCTCCAACAATCGCTCGGCTATTTTTAGAGTAATGGTTTCATCTTCTATTACACACGGGCCTGCAATAATCAAAGGTTTTTCCCCTACTGTTATATTTTGAATCTTAACTTTCAGCTTTGACATTCCTAATCCCCCTAATATTTAACTCAATATTTTCTTTACCTGCCCATCTGTTCATTTTTATGTTCCATAAGAGATCCACAGACCTCTTTATGTCTTTTACCATTCGCTCAGCGTTAAAAAAGATAGCCGGAATAATTTTTCCATTTTGAGACAGATTCATTTTCCAATGTCCTCTTCCTACAACCCTTTTTTCCTCAATCATTACATTTTCAGAGTAAAAAAGAGGCTCGGGATTTGCTTCACCGAACGGCTTCATTTTTTCAATTTCAAAGTAGAATTCTTTATTAATGTGACTAAAATTAATCTTGTCGTCATAAGATATTTCATTATTACCTTTTTCATTAATAGCCTCGGTAGTTTTGTTTATTTCCATTTTGAATAAATCGATCTTGCTTATGCCGATTGAAAAGCCTACGGCTTGAGGATGGCCTCCAAAATGCACGAGCATAGATTTTAGATTTTTGACTATTGCAAATAGATTTGTGCCATCTCTGCTTCTTCCCGAAGCTGAAGCTATATCGTCTGATGAATCGGTAGATATGACGATTGCGGGCCTGTCGTAAATTTCGGTGAGTCTGCCTGCAATAATCCCAATAATCCCGATATGCCATTTGCCGCTGACAACTATTATCTTCTTGTCTGACTCGGAGGATACTTTTTCCTTGGCTTCTAATAGAATATCTGCTTGCAGCTTACGCCTTCTATTATTTAAAACGGATAACTCGCCTGCGTATCTGCTTACCTTTTCAGCATCATCGGTGAGAAATAATTGCATAGCAAGTTTTGCATCGCCCATTCTGCCTGCAGCATTTATGCATGGAGCAACACCAAAACTTATATCGCTGCTGTCAAGCGATTGTTTATCTTTATTCTTCAAAAGCTGATTTATCGCTAAAGATGAATTTTTTTTGCTAATATGTTTAAGTCCGTAATTTACAATAATTCGATTGGTGTTAATCAAAGGCACTACATCGGCAATTGTGCCGACTGCAGCTATGTCCATAAATTGTTTGAGGTTAGGCAAGTTTTTGAATCCTTCTTTGCGAAGACATGAGCGCAGCGCAATAATAAGATTAAAGGCAATGCCTGCTCCCGAAGGGGGAAATTTATCTTTTATCTTTGCATAATAAGGGTGCACTATTGAATAAGCGGGCGGACTAACATCCGGAACGGTATGATGATCGGTTATTATTACATCAATATTTAATTTATTTGCTAATTTTACCGGTTCAATGCTGCTGATTCCATTGTCAACGGTAATGATAAGGTTTATATTATCAGAAGCTATACGTTCTATCGTACTGCAATGCAAGCCGTAACCTTCGGTTAGTCTATTTGGAATATACCATTTAACATTCACATTAATTGTTCTAAAAAATTTTACAAGTAATGTTGTTGCAGTAATACCGTCGGCATCATAATCACCATATATGGCTATATTCTCTTTTTTATTGATTGCTTCTAAAATGCGATTCACCGATTTTTTCATATCACTGAATCTTAAAGGAGAGTCCATATCTTTTAATAACGGGTGTATAAAGCGCTTAGCATCTTCACTATTATCTATTCCTCTTTCTGTAAGGAGCTTAGATAAAAGCTCGGAAATTCCATCCATCTGAAGATTTCTAACTATGCTATTGTTATATTTTTTTATCTGCCACATTCATTATATTATAGACTGATATGATTTTTAATCTGTTTGACTGAAATTTATATTGCTCTAACTTTAAAAAAATAGCCCGCTGCGGATATCCTCAGTGGGCTATTAGTTCTATTCTTCAGCAGTAATTGCTTCTACAGGACAAGATTCAACCGCTTCTTGCACCTCGTCATATTCTGCACCTTGTGCATTTATAACGATAGCTTTGCCATCTTCCATTTCAAATACATCAGGTACCATATCTGAGCATACTCCGCATCCTATGCATGTTTCCTCATCAACCGCGACTTTGCTCGGCTTTGCCATACCAGCCTCCTAACTTTTTGTTTCATCTTTTGACTGATGCATATCATCAGCCAATTTTTAAATCTATATCATTATCTATAAAGTCAAGTCTAACTTGACTTGGTGCCGAGACGTGGAATTGAACCACGGACACAGGGATTTTCAGTCCCTTGCTCTACCAACTGAGCTATCTCGGCATATCATTCAACAAAACGAGATTCTAACACTGTTTTTTGTATTGTCAAGAATCTTTTTAAGGGTAATATAGGGTTTTTAGAGGTGCCCTATAGCCTTGTCTTAAACCAGTTTATGAAATATCATATCGGTTTTTGTAATCATGCCCAATAATTTGCTGTGATTATTTCTTTCTACAACAGGAAGATGCGAAATGTCATATCTGCTCATCTTTTTCCACGCTTCATCAAGCGTTTCATCGGAATATGTTAAAATAAGCTGTTTTCTGCATATTTTATCTACACTACAGACATCCGTATTGTCATTTTTGTAATTTGCAATATCCTCAGCTGTTATCAGCCCGATGAGATTATCATTATTATCCATAACAGGAAATCCATGATGACCGCTTTCAAGTATTTTGTTTTTAACTAATTCTATCGATGCGTCATTCATTACCGTTGCAACATTTTTGACCATAATTTCTTGAACATACCTATTTTTCATAATATTAATTTCAAGTCCGTGCGGTATCTTGATTCCGCGTCTTGCAAGTTTTTCAGTATAAATGGTATTTTTGGAAAAAATGCTGCTTGTTATATCGGCTAAAACGCATGCGAATATCAGCGGGATGATTATCTCGTAGTCACGGGTCATTTCAAAGACCATTATTATAGATGTTAATGTTGCGCGGCTTGTTGCTGAGAACATAGCGGCCATGCCGACTAATCCATATGCAGCGTAAGGCGCACTTATGCTGGGAAACAGTAGGTTTATAATAATTCCAAAAAATGAACCGAACACCGCTCCTATAAACAGCGAGGGCGCAAAAACTCCACCTGATCCTCCCGAACCGAGAGTAATCGATAAAGCAAACATTTTAGCTATTGCGAGTGCAAATAGTGCAATTGCAAGGTAAGTGGTTGGGCTTCCGTAATTAGGACTGAGTATTTTGCCCATGCTTTCGTATCCTACGCCAAATATCTGAGGGAACTCAAGTCCTATAATTCCAAGTAATATGCCCCCGATGGCAGGTTTAAGAGCAGGATGGACTTTTATCTTATCGAATATATCTTCAATGCCGTAAAGCAGCTTAAATTCCATAATTCCGGCAAAGCCTGCAAGAATACCTAGTACAAGGTAAAATAGGAGTTCGTATAACGATTGGAAATGATATGCGGGAATTAGAAATATAGGTTCGCTTCCTAAAAATAATCTTGATATAATAGTTGCAAAAACAGATGATATAACTAAAGGGACAAACGATTCTGTCTTAAATTCGAGTAAAATAAGTTCGATAGAGAAAATTATACCTGCCAGAGGAGCATTGAATGTTGCGGCTATTCCTGCAGTTGCTCCGCATCCTACCAATATCTTGCGGTCACTAACAGAAAGTTTCAAAAATTGACTTACCGCTGATCCGAACGCACTTCCTATCTGAACGATAGGTCCTTCTCTTCCGGCAGATCCGCCCGTTCCGAGGCAGACGCCTGAAGCTACTATTTTGGCAAGTACAACTCGCGGACGAATTATGCCTTGTCTCTTATACATGGCCTCCATTACTTCAGGCACGCCATGTCCTTTTGTTTCAGGGGCATAGTAATAAGTAATAAGCCCGATAATAAGACCACCTACGGCAGGCGGTATAATTACCCAATAACCTAAGCTGTTGCTTACCGGTGAGATAAAGCTGATTGACAACTTATGCCAGAATGATATATCATTGATACTATAATATAGCCATCTGAACATTATTGCTCCAAATCCTCCGACAATACCTACAAGCATTGCCATAAAGTTTACTCTTGTATTACTGTATAATGCTTGAGTTCTGAACCGAGCTTTAGCGGTCGATGGTTTATGCCAACCTGCCTTCATATTAATCTCCTTGAATGGCATCTCTAATTTGCTTTGATTTACTCTGAGCATTAATTGAGGTTCCAAATCTAATATTATTTTTAAATTTGCGAGTTAGTATAACTATCGAAATTATAAAGGCAATACTACTTGTAAAAAAAGATTTACGTGGTATAACACAAGAACATAATTCACACATAAAGCAATGTGAGTGGTTTAAAGCTTTATGGAGGGCAAAACCCACAGGAGGTAAAATGGGACAAGAGACAACGATTAAAATGAATGAACTATTGGAATCGGGTGTTCATTTTGGACATCAGACAAGACGGTGGAATCCTAAAATGGCGCCATATATATTTGGCAGCAGAAAAAAGATACACATTATTGACCTTCAGAAAACGGTTAAGCAGTTCAAGAAAGCTGCAGAATTTGTTTATAATTTATCATCGGAAAATAAAAGTATTCTCATGATTTGCACAAAAAAACAGGGGCAGGAATCGGTTAAGGCAGATGCTATAAGATCAGGAATGCCTTACATAACGGAAAAATGGCCTCCTGGACTTTTTACCAATAGAGAAACATTTAAAAAAAGTATTGCGACTCTAAAACAGCTTGATGCTGATGAGCAAGACGGCAAGTTTGATGAACTTCCTAAGAAAGAAGCTAAAAAAATACGAAAACGAAGAGCAAGACTTGAAAGATATCTTGGCGGCGTTAAAGATTTTAACGGACTACCTGATGCTCTGTTTGTTGTTGATGTAGGGCGCGAATATCTATCGATAAAAGAGGCTAAATTGCTTTCCATACCTATTATTGCACTTGTTGATACAAATTGTAATCCTGATCCTATTGACTATGTAATTCCGGGTAACGATGATGCAATAAAGGCGATCAAGCTGTTTTCCGGGAAAATGGCGGATATTATCTTAGCCGGAAAAGGTAAGTTTCAGAAAGATCAGATCGATGAGAGCGGCGAGACGGATGAGGCTACTGAAGGTGAAGTGAGTGAGGTGAGTGAGTAATGGAAGCTATTAGTGCCAAAGACGTAATGAACTTAAGAAAATCAACAGGCGCAGGCATGATGGCTTGTAAAAAAGCATTGCAAGAGGCAAAAGGTGACTTTGAGGAAGCCGCTATCTTGCTTAGAAAGAAAGGAATAGCGGATGCTGCAAAAAAGATGGGACGAGAGACAGCTAATGGTAAAATCGGATCTTACATACATACCGGAGGCAAGATAGGCAGTTTAGTAGAGGTGGCTTGTGAAACCGATTTTGTAGCTGATACGGATGATTTTAATCAACTTGTAAAAGATGTGGCTATGCATATAGCTGCCGCAAATCCGTCGTATCTTGACAGGGATAGCGTTCCTGAAGAAGTTATAGAAAAAGAGTCGGCGATACAGAGAGATATGCTGATTGCAGCTGGAAAACCGGAATCAATTGCGGATAAAATTGTCAAAGGTAAATTGGAAAAATTTTACAAACAAAATTGCCTGATGGAACAGCCGTTTATAAAAAACGGCGAAGAAACGATTTCAGATTTAATAAACTCTGTTATAGCTAAACTTGGAGAGAACATAAAAATTATTGGATTTTCACGATTTGCCATAGATGGATAAAACTATTAAATATAAACGTATTCTGCTTAAACTGAGCGGTGAAGCTCTTAAAGGTAAATTGGGTTATGGCATAGATCCAAGTCTGCTGTCAAAGCTTGCCGGAGAAATATCAAGAATCTTTAAATTAGGTGTCTCTGTAGCAATAGTTGTAGGCGGAGGGAATATTTTCCGAGGCGTAAAAGGCGTATCAATCGGAATGAACCATGCAACATCAGACTATATGGGTATGCTTGCCACTGTTATAAATGGACTGGCTCTTGCAGATGCAATAGAAAAAGAAGGCATTGATACGCGTGTTATGAGTGCTATAGAAATGCGGCAAATTGCAGAGCCTTATATAAGAAGACGCGCAATAAGACATCTTGAGAAGGGGCGTATTGTTATTTTTGTTGCCGGTACTGGAAGCCCGTATTTCACAACCGATACCGCTGCAAGCTTGAGAGCGGTAGAAATTGAAGCCGATGCGGTTCTTAAAGCTACGAAGGTCGGCGGCGTATATGATAAAGATCCGGCTACAAATAGTGATGCAAAGAGATATTCCACCATAAGCTACATAGAGCTCATAAAAAAGCAGCTGCATGTTATGGATTATACGGCTGTTTCTCTTTGCATGGAAAGAAAAATGCCTATGGTTGTTCTTGATATCACAAAGGACGGCAGCCTTTATGATGTTATATCAGGTAAATCTGAAGGAACACTTGTTCAGTGAGGTGAACTTGTTATGATAAAAAAGACTTCAGATAGAATGGACGGCGTTATGGATTGGTTTAACGTGCAGCTCGGCAGTTTAAGAACAGGCAGAGCAAGCAGCATTATGGTCGAAAATATAAAGATTTCATCATATGGCAGCAAAAGGCCTCTTAAATCTGTGGCAGGTATTTCAATTCCCGATTCTTCTACCATAGTTATACAGCCTTGGGACAAATCGCTGGTTAGAGAAATTGAAAAAGCTATCAGCGATTCAAATCTCCGAATAGCTCCAATTGTCAGTGGAGATATTTTAACAGTTAGACTACCTAAACTAACCAAAGAACGGAGATCGGATCTTAAAAAGATAGCGATGGAGATGGCGGAATCTGCGAAAGTAAGAATTAGACAAATTAGACGAGAGGCTAATTCTGATGTTAGAAAAGAAGAAGGCGACGGAATGTCTGAGGATGAAGTTAGAAAGACTATAGATAATATACAAAAGATGACCGATAAACAGATAAAAAAAATAGATTCTATCCTTGATAAAAAGGAGCAGGAGATGAAAACGGTATAAATGCGCTGCATTAACCAATTACCTCAACATGTTGCTATAATTATGGATGGAAACGGCAGATGGGCGAAAGAAAGAAAAAAACTACGAACAGAAGGGCATAAAACCGGAGCTGATGTAGCTATCAATACCGTATTATATGCCGAGAAACTCGGTATAAAATATATTACACTTTTTGTATTCAGCACTGAGAACTGGAACAGACCTAAGTATGAAGTAAGCTTTTTGCTAAAACTTCTCGCTATTACATTAAATAATAAAGCAATGGTTCTTAAAGATAACGGTATTCGCCTCGAAGTAATTGGAGATATGTCACATATACCCGCTTCGGTTCTGAAACTGATTGAGAAAGTTAAAAAAACGACTTTTGATTGCCGTAATGCCGTTTGCACTATAGCTTTGTCTTACGGAGGACGTCAGGAGATTGAGAAGGCGGCAGTTGAGTTTAAGCTGTCAAATGAAAAAACACAATTTAAAGATTATCTTATGACATCATTCTTGCCTGACCCGGATCTTTTAATAAGAACGGGCGGCGAAAGACGAATAAGCAATTTTATGCTTTACAGCCTTGCTTATACCGAACTTTATTTTATAGATAAATATTGGCCGGATTTTACCTGTTCGGATTTTAAAAATGCGATAGATGAGTTTGAACTAAGAAGACGGAGATTTGGGGCGCTGAATTGAAAAAACGCTTACTAACCGCAGGACTACTCATTCCTATAGTGATTGTGATCATAGGGTATGCACCTATATTAATACTGAAAATTGTATCATTTATTGCAGGATTAATTGCCATTGATGAATTTCATGGTTTACTGAAAAAAACTGACAAAGTTTACTGGATTTATTCTCTCTGTGCTTTTTCTCTCGTATTTTGGCTTGCTGCGGAACGATTCAATCTTTTTGGACCCGCCATTCTCATAACTTTTATAATGCTGCTTTCTATTCCGCTGTTTACAAAAAATGATATAAATTATGATTTTACACATGTTGCAGGAAGCTGGCTTGCTATTTCTTATGTAAGCTTATACAGTTTTTTTTATATTATGGTGAGATTACCGAGAGGCAGGGCAATTCTTATATCTATACTATTTATTACTTGGATTACAGATAGTGCGGCAATGTTTTTTGGAAAGTGGATAGGCAAAAAAAAGCTTGCACCCATTATCAGTCCTCATAAAACCGTAGAAGGTTTTATTGCAGGTGTTGCCGCAGCCGTTATAACTGCAATTACTGCAGGTGTTATTTTTAATTCGTTTAGCAGGATAGATTCAATAGTCATAGGAGTAATTATCGGTATCGGAGGACAGATTGGCGATCTCATGGAATCTACATTCAAGCGATATGCAGACAAAAAAGATTCAGGTAAAATTCTACCCGGACATGGCGGCATTTTGGATAGACTTGACAGTTTGGTAATTTCTGTATCGCTTAGTTATCTTTATCTTGCACTGATTGCAGGTATTTAAAAAAATGAAAGCAAACTTATCATGAAACATATTGCTATTCTCGGATCAACTGGTTCCGTAGGCAGACAGGCAATGGATGTTATTGAAAAGTTTCCTAATCTTTTCAAGGTTGAGTTAATTGCTGCAGCCCATATGTCCGGTACCATGGTTAATCAGATTAATCAATATAGTCCGTCGTTTGTTTATACATGTGCTGGGAAATATAACGGCTGCAAAGATAGTATCTGCACAAATAGTGAGACGGATCTTTTTGAATTTTTAAATTCTCCCAAGATAGACTTAATTCTTTCGGCAATATCGGGAACCGGCGGAATAAAGCCTACTTATGAATCGATATTGACCGGTAAAGAAGTTGCTATTGCAAATAAGGAGAGCTGGGTGTCTGCAGGAAAATTTCTGAAGCAAGCGGCTAAAAAGAGCGGTGCACTGATTATTCCGGTGGATTCGGAGCACAGCGCTGCATTTCAGGCAATTGGCAAAGACAGAAAAACGATCAAAAAAGTTATCTTAACAGCTTCTGGAGGACCTTTTCATAACTCTTCAATCGATCTAACCGATGTAACGGTTGGAGATGTTCTTAATCATCCTGTATGGAGCATGGGAGAAAAAATAACGGTTGATTCTGCAACACTTTTGAATAAAGGGTTTGAAATTATAGAAGCATGCGAACTTTTTGATTTGCAATTCGATGATATTGATATATTTATTCATAGGCAGGGAATAGTGCATTCTTTGGTTAGTTTTACAGATGGCACGATTATTGCTCAGATGGGCAAACCCGATATGAGAATACCCATAAGCTATGCCATGAACTATCCTAACAGGCTTCCAGGGCAGCCGTATGAAGGAGAGGGGCTCACTTTTGAGCAGATAAAAGAGATTAGATTTGAGCTTCCTACGAATATAGAAAAAAGAGTTATTAAATTAGTTAAGAGGGCTTGGGAAGCCGGTGTGGAATCAAGAATAGTCCTTAATATAGCAGATGAGGTTGCCGTTAATCTATTCTTGGAGGGTAAAATAAGATTTGTAGAGATTGTTGATTTTGTGGAAAATAGATTAAATAACGAACAGCCTGACAGCGTGAAAAATATTGATGATGTTGTAGAGCTAACTAAAACTCTGAAGAGAAAATTCAGTACAACAATTGATATGCGTAAGGCAAATTTATAATATAATAAGGAAAAGGAAATTATGATAATTTGGGGTATAATTGCACTTGCAATCTTAGTTATAATTCATGAAGCCGGTCATTTTGTAGTAGCCAAAAGTCTTGGTGTTGGAGTAGAAGCATTTTCTATTGGATTCGGTCCGGTGCTGCTTCGCAAACAGATAGGCGAAACAGAATACAGAATATCACTAATACCGCTTGGAGGTTATGTTAAACTTATCGGCGAATCACCCGACAGTGATATTGATAAAGATAAAGAACATATGTCATTTGATAAAAAACCTATATGGAAGCGTTTTTTAATAGTTTTGGCGGGACCTGTTACCAACGTTGTGACGGCGGTACTATTTTTTATAGTAAGCTCATGGATAGGTATTGCCGCACTATCGTCGCAGATAGGCAATGTGATAAAAAATTCACCGGCATATAATGCAGGAATCAGAAAATTAGACAAGATTGTTGATGCAAATGGAAAGCCGATAAAAACTTTCAAAGAACTGGCTGCCGTATCAAGAAAAAATCCGGGTAAAACGGTGAAGTTTACAATTATAAGGGATGGTCGAAAGATAAATTTGAATGTTACTCCGGAGCTGAGAAAATCTAAAGATATTTTTGGCGAGAGTATTATGGCAGGCTTTGTGGGAGTTATGCCGTCAGGAAAAAGAGTTTTGGTGAAGCATTCATTTTTTTCAGGAATAGCTGACGGAGCTTATCAATCTTATAGAATGACATACCTCACTATTGAGTCTCTCGTTAAACTCGTAACAGGTAAAGTATCGGCAAAGCAGCTTGGCGGTCCTATTATGATTGTTAAACTTGCAGGCAGGGAAGCTAGTGCAGGAATAGGAGTATTTCTTTTTTTTCTTGCTGTGATAAGTATAAATCTTGGTATTCTTAACCTTCTTCCGGTGCCTATTTTAGACGGAGGTCATCTGTTCTTTTTTGCAGTAGAAGCGGTAAGGGGCAAAAGATTGTCTGAAAAGACCATGTCTATCTCACAGTATGTTGGACTATCGCTTCTTTTGATGCTCATGCTTTTTGCTACTTTCAATGATTTGAATCGTTTTTTTCCGAAACTTGGAATTTTGGTGAGTTCGATATTTTAACCGATGCAAAAAAGAGGGCTGAACATCAAGTGAATAAGATGGATTCCTGCAAGCTTTTTAAGCCATCGGAATTCTGAATCTTGTTACATGCTAAAGGTAGATACGCTATATTGTAAAGTTATAAATATTTAAGGCAATGATTAAAGATGGAAAATGAGAAAGAAAACAAAAACAGTTCATATAGGTAATATTGCCGTTGGAGGCGATAATCCTGTAGTGGTTCAATCGATGACTGTAAATCCTCCGTCTAAATTAGAGCAGACGGTAAGTGAAATTAACGATATTGAATCATCAGGCTGCGAACTCATAAGGATTGCAGTTCCTACCATGAAAGATGCGTCTTATTTGAGTATGCTGAAAAAACGTGTTCACCTTCCCATTGTTGCAGATATTCATTTTGACTGGAGAATTGCTATTGCCGCTCTTGACAACGGAGCAGATGAGATAAGAATTAATCCTGGTAACTTTCCAGCTGATAAGCTTCACAGAATTGTTAAATTGGCAAAGGAAAAAAATATTCCCATAAGAATTGGCGTAAATAGCGGTTCTCTTGAAAAAGGGGCACTATTATCACCTTTGGCATTGGCAGAAAGTGCGTTAAGATGGGCAAAACAGCTTGAAAATCTTAAGTTTAGCAACATAAAAATTTCAGCAAAATCATCTGATGCAAAAATGACGATAGAAACTTATAGACTGCTTTCCGAACGCTGTAACTATCCTCTTCATCTTGGCGTAACTGAGGCAGGAACTGCTGCAACAGGATCTGCCCGTTCGGCAATTGCGCTTGGAACATTGCTTAGCGAGGGCATTGGCGACACTATTCGAGTCTCACTGACAGGCAATGATAGAACCGATGAGGTGGCAGTCTGCTACGAAATTTTGAGGTCGGTTGGCGTTCGTAATTTTGGAGTTAAACTTGTAAGCTGCCCTACATGCGGAAGAATACAGGTTAATCTGGTGAAACTTGCGACTTCCGTTCAATCAATTGTTAAAAAGATAAAAAAACCTATTACCGTAAGTATTATGGGGTGCGCTGTAAATGCACTTGGTGAGGCAAAAGGCGCTGACATTGCTATCGCCGGAGGCGTTGGTTATGCTCTCATAATAAGAGACGGAAAAATTATAGATAATGTGAAAGAGGAAAATCTGCTTGTCCGATTTACAGAGGAATTAAAAAAAATGGAACTATTATGAAATTTGACCTTATTATACTCGCTGCAGGCAAGGGAGTTAGAATGAACCTCCCGTACAGCAAACTTATAGCAGATATAAACGGCAGACCATTAATTTATTATACGGTAAGAGAAGCATTAAAAGCAGAACCGTCAACTATTATTGCCGTTACAAATGCCGATAATAACGATGTTGAGAATGCGCTTGGCGATTTTGGAAATTCTATAAAGTTTGTTAAACAGAAAAAGCTGCTTGGAACCGCAGATGCCGTTATTATGGGACTTACGCTTTCCCAATCAGAGTATGTTGTGGTTATAAACGGTGATATGCCGCTAATTACCTCTGATGCCATAAAAAAACTTTTTGATCATCTGCCTACCGACGAAACAGTTATATATACTAAATCCGATGATGCCGGATCTCTCGGGAGGATTATTTTCACAAAAGATAATTTTGAAATTGTAGAAGCAGCCGATCTTAACGGCAGGCTTAGCAAATATGTTAATTCAGGCATATATATTTTTAAAAGATCATTTCTTGATAAGAACTTGGGCGAACTAACATCTGATAATAACAAACATGAGTTGTATATAACCGATCTTTTTAATAGAAAAGCTGCAAAAAATGCTCTGTTTTATAAAAATTGGAAAGATTTGTCAGGTGTAAATAATATTTATGAGTTGAAGTTTGCAGCAGAGATTTTAAAAAGAAGAAAGATTAATGCTTTGATGGAAAAAGGTGTTATAATACATGGCGATAGCTATATTGAAGAGGATGTCAAGATCGAAGCCCCCGCCGTTATATATCCGTATGTTGTATTGAAAGGAAAAACTAAGATAGGATCGGGATGCACGGTTGAATCATTTTCGACAATAAAAAACTCGGTTATTGCCGATAATGTTGTTATTAAATCCGGTAGTTATATTGAAGATTCCTCTGTCGGTGAAAAATCGTTAATAGGTCCAATGGCTCATCTACGCCCAGGTTCTGTTATTAAAAGAGAATGTAAGGTTGGAAACTTTGTTGAGACAAAAAAAGCAACTCTTGAACCTAATGTTAAAGCATCGCACTTATCCTATATCGGCGATTGCGATGTAGGCGAAGGAACAAATATAGGATGTGGTACAATTACCTGTAACTACGATGGATTCAATAAATTTAAAACAATTATAGGGAAAAATGTTTTTATAGGTTCGGATAGTCAGCTTGTGGCACCTGTTAAGATAGGAAACGGTGCATTGGTGGCTGCCGGCAGCACGATTGTAGAGGATGTGCCTGAGAATGCTATGGCTATATCAAGAACAACGCAAAAGAACATAAAGGGCGCTGCAAAGCGTTTTCGGAACAAAAGAGAAAGCTGATGTGCGGCATAGTTGGATATACAGGTAAAAAGAATGCCGTGCCAATACTGCTTAGCGGTTTGAGAAAGCTTGAATACAGGGGATATGATTCAGCTGGTATTGCTGTAAGCACAGAAATTGGGATAAAAATAGTTAAGCTTAAAGGCAAAGTCAGAAAGTTAGAGGACAAACTTTTAAGCTATCCGCTGATAGGCAATTGTGGTATTGCCCATACAAGATGGGCAACTCATGGCAAGCCGTCGGCTAAGAATGCTCACCCGTTTAGATATAAAAATTTTTCAATAGTCCACAATGGAATTATAGAAAATTGGAAATCTGTAAAAGATGAACTAATAAGTTTGGGTTATAAGTTTACAAGCGATACCGATACCGAAGTTGCTCTAATCTGCTTTTATGATCTATATAAAAAACTTGGAATTAATGCTGCTATAACTAAACTGACCGAAAAACTGAAAGGCAGATATACATTTCTTTTTATTGATGAAAATAAACCGAACGAAATAATAGGCATAAAATCCGGAAATCCGCTTGTTATAGGGCAGAACAGCGATGCGGTTTTTGCGGCATCTGATATAACAGCTCTTTTATCTTTCACAAAAAAAGCATATTTTATGGAAGACGGTCAATTTTTTGTTGCAAAAGGCGGCAGCTTAAAGTTTTATGATTTTGCCGGAAAAAAGATAGAAAAAAGCTCCGAAGAGATAAAATGGGATGTTAAAGAAGCGGAAAGAGGCGGCTACAAACATTATCTGTTAAAAGAGATAATGGAGCAGCCGGATAGTTTAAATAGGGTGATGTCCGGACGCTTGAATCTTTTTGACGACGAGCTGCGAGAGAGTATTGCACCCAAGGGGAGAATAATATGTACTGCATGCGGAACATCTTTCAACGCTGCACTATGTTTTAAATATTTCTTTAATATGCTTACAGGCAGATCGGTAACAGTAGAAAATGCATCGGAATTCAGGTATCAGCCTTTTGATCTTGACAGCGACAGCCTTGTGATAGTGCTGAGCCAATCCGGCGAAACATCCGATACAAAAGAGGCATTATCCATTGCAAAGATGGCAGGTGCAAATACGCTGGCGATTGTAAATAGCTGGGAAAGTAGTATTGCGAGAATGGCGGATAACAGGATTTATATGAATATAGGACCTGAGATAAGCGTTGCTTCAACGAAAGCGTATAGTGCTGAGGTCATGATTCTATATCTTTTGGCACTTCGAATTGCCGGAGAAATGGGAGTCTCAAAGGAAAAACTTCAAATATGGAGAGATAGACTGAGCTCGGTACCTGAAATTTGTACTCATTATTTATCTAATATTACCAATATAGAGTCTATTGCCAGGAAATATTATAAAAATAAAAATTTTTTCTTTATAGGACGAGGTATTGGTTATCCGGTTGCCGTTGAAGGTGCTCTCAAACTCAAAGAGCTTTCATATATTCATGCGGAAAGCTATGCCGCAGGAGAGATGAAACATGGACCTATATCACTTATAGATAACGATTTTCCAACTATTGCAATAGCTCCTGATAATAAGCAGAGAGCTGTTTTATTTTCAAATATTGAGGAAATAAAAAGCAGAATGGGACAAATCCTTCTAATTTCGGATAAAAAATTAGAAGGGTGTGATATTCTGATAATGCCTGAGATCGACAGCTGGCTGTCTCCATTTGTCTATATACTTCCGCTTCAGCTTTTATCATACTACATAGCCAATTTATTGGGTAATGATGTTGACCAGCCGAGAAATCTTGCGAAATCGGTTACGGTAGAATGATGATACGGCAGCATAATGACTGATATTTTACAAACACATCCATTAAATGATAATCAGCTAAAGGCTGTTCTAAATGATGATAAACCGATGATTATTTTTGCCGGAGCCGGAAGCGGCAAAACAAGAGTTCTCGCATATAGAATGAAACATCTTATTGAGCTTGGTGTAGAACCTCGGTCTATTTTGGCAATAACATTTACAAACAAATCTGCAAAAGAGATGAAAAGAAGAGTGTCGGAATTTGCGCAGAACGGAAGTCCTGTAGTTGGAACATTCCACGCTTTGTGTGCCAGAATATTGAGAGAAAATGCCGATATTATCGGATACAGCAGTCACTTTGTAATATTTGACAGCGGCGACCAAAAAGTTATGATAAAGCGTATAATGAAAGAGATGGACATTTCTACCTCTATGTATAATCCGTCAAAACTAATTTCAACTTTTTCCAAATATGTTAGAGAGATGATAAACATAGATGATATAGACCAATTTACACTTCGTCAAAGAAATATGATAAAAATTTTTAGGAAGTACAAAGCTGACAAATTGCAGTCGGATGGAATGGATTTTGATGATCTCATTTCAAATGTTGTTCTTCTTTTTACGAATAATCCTGACATACTTCAGAAATATCAGGAGCGTTATAGACATCTGTTTGTTGATGAATTTCAGGATACAAATGCTATACAATATAAGCTTTTGTCGCTTCTTTCAAAAAAATACCGCTCAATATGTGTTGTTGGCGATGATGACCAGTCTATATATCGTTTCAGGGGTGCTGATATTAGAAACATAGATCGGTTCTTAATTGATTTTAAAGATGCAGCGGTTTTTAAGTTGGATCAGAATTATAGATCTACAAAATCTATTTTAGTGCTTGCATCGGATGTGATAAAAAAGAATTTTCACAAAACTGAGAAACAGCTTTGGACTGATAATGTTAAAGGCGACCCGGTAAAATTTTTAAGAACAGCAACCGACAGAGATGAAGCCTATAAAGTCTTATCCATCATAAAAAGAGAACATAATAACGGCGTAAAGTTTTCTGATATAGCTGTTTTTTATAGAACAAATTCGCAATCTCGGATTATAGAGATGCAGCTTGCGGGTGAAGTTCCGTATATGATAGTCAAAGGGCATAGATTTTATGACAGAAAAGAGATTAAAGATATTGTATCGTATATGCAGCTTGTGCAGAATGGCGAAAGCAATGTGTGTTTTGAACGGATTGTAAATGTTCCATCACGAAAAATAGGCAAAAAAACTATAGAATTGCTGAAAATTGCCGCTGATGAAAACGGATTATCTTTATTTGATGCGATTGGAACGTTGATGCAGCAGAAAAAAGTATCCGGACTTTTATCTTTTTATAAACTAATAAAAGAGGCGAAAGTGATAGATAATATTGTCAGCCTGTTTAATTTTATCATAACTAAGTCGGGCTATGTCGATAGCTTAAAAAATAAGGGTGATACCGTATCTGAAAATAGACTTGCAAATATCGAAGAGCTTAGAAATGCTGTTATTGAGCATTCAAAAAAGCAAGATAGTTCGCTTGAGGCGTTTCTTGACGGAGCGGCTTTAACAGATGACAGTGATGATGCAACAGATGATAATGTGAATCTAATGACACTGCATGCTTCAAAAGGGTTGGAATTTCCAATTGTAATAATTGTTGGAGCGGACGACGGAATTATTCCGCATAGTAATGCACTAATAGACCAGGATCAGATGCAGGAGGAGAGAAGGCTATTTTATGTAGGTATAACAAGGGCGGAGAAGAGGCTTTATATCTTATCAAGTGAGATAAGAATGATGGCTGGAATGATGCATAGTTTTAGGGTATCAAGATTTGTGGCAAAACAATTTAAGGAAAACAAATATTTTTTAGGAGATCATACATGGAAGTAGAAGCGGAAGAACAAACGGAACAATCTATTGAGGCGTTTAACAAGTTTAGCGAAGGACTCAAACTTCTGAGAATATCGTTAAATAAAATTGAGGCGAAGTTTAATGATGAAGCGGAGCAGACAGAAAATGAGAAACAGGTTTATATTGATAAAAAGGCCGCTTATCAAGTGCTTGATAATTCAAATTTCAGGGTGTTTCAAGACTTCGACCTCTCTGTAGGTGATAAAGAAAATAAGGAAAATAAATTTATTACGATAAAATCAACTTTTACAATCGATTTTTCATCGGAACTTCCTATCGATGATGACATTTTCAAAATGCTTGCCGAAACTACTGTATTAATAACTGCATGGCCGTATCTTAGAGAACTTGTTCAGTCTATAACAATTAGAATGAGCGTTCCCCCAATAGTCATACCGCCTATTCAACCTAAATGATAAACTTATAAGAAAATGAATGTCAATTTGTCTGAGTTTTGTATTGAGAAATTGGGTGATATAGTTAAAGCAATGAAGATAGCTTATTGTGCAGTGGTCTCATCATGCGGAGAATCTATTTTAAATTAAAAGAAAAGCTTAAATCTGTTTTTATCTTTATTTTTCTTCAGCGAGATCGACCTGTTTCCCATCCGTTAGTTTTTGCAGATCTTGTGGTTTAAGCTGAAATACTGCAAATGGTGTGCCCGCAGCGGCCCAAATAACATCATATTTTTGAAGATCTCGATCGATATAGGTTTTTAAATGTTTGATATGCCCTGCCGGCGGTACACCACCTATAGTAAATCCTGTATTTTCCTTTACAAATTTTGCATTTGCCTTTTTAATTCTCAATCCCGCGATAGCTTCAATCTTTTTTATGCTCACTCTATTTGTTCCTGAGGCAATTATTAAAATAGGTTCGCTGCTGTCTATATCTTCGAATATTAATGATTTGGCAATCTGAGCAACATCGCACCCGATTGAGTCAGCTGCTTCTTGAGCAGTTCTTGCCGAAGTGGGCAATTCTTTGACTTTAAAAGAAAATCCGCTTTTTTGAAAGAACTCTTGCACTTTATCAGTACCGGAAGTTAATTTTAAGACCATGTTACTCTCCCAATTAAGTAATTATATGAAGGTACGTTTCAAATATATTAAAGAAATACTATATTGGAAACATACCATTGTCAATAATAGCGGAAGACGCACGCCTGAGCATCATGCAGTGGTCTCATAATGTTTAAGATGGCATCAACCGGACAACGGCATTTTTTATCTTTCACAAGTTTTACTCCTTTAGTTTTATCTTGTATAGTATAGGGTTTTTAGAGGTGCCCTAAATATTATAATAGCAAATACTTGACAAGATAATAACAAGAAACTATATAAAAGTATGGAGGTATTTTATTATGGCAAGATTGGTAAAGTGTACTAAAAAGGAACCCTACGAGATAGATGCCGGAGCAAAAAAGTATTACATTTGTCAATGCGGATTGTCTAAAAATATGCCGTTTTGCGATGGTTCACACGAGAGGGCAAGAGATGAGGAAGAAGGCAAAACATATCTTTACGACAAAAACGGAAGAGCAGAGATAGAGTAGCTATAAATATTTGCGCACTTTTTTAATGTGACTTTAAGGTCATTCTTTTCTTTCTATTTTTCGCTCGAATTACTTTCCATTTTTTAATCTGTTCCTTCGCTGCTCTGCCAGCTGGAGATTATATCGCGGCTGTGCAAAAATTATTTGACATGCTTAGTTATATAGTATATAGGTATAAGCTATGTCTGAAGACTTAAAAATATGGCAAGAGTGACAAAAACTCAAGGATACGGGTTTGTTAAATATTGCTGGCCTAAATTAGATCTGACGGAAAACACTTGCTTTCCGAAAATGTCTTATGTTAAGCTATTTTATCCATGGCATTGGATAGTTGGAAGCGTATTTTATTTAGATAATATAAATAAAGAAGTTGAAAGTTATGTAAAAAGAAGAAAAAGTGACATACTTCATACTATTATTTTAAGTATTATTTTTGGGGGTATTTTTTGAAACTCGAAGGATTATCCGATGCTTTAATAAATTCTTCTGTAATAGGCGTATTTATATATCAGGAAGAAGGTGAAATAGTTTTTGCAAACGATACTTTTCTAAAGCTGATCGGATACAGCAAAGAAGAGATTTTAGGAAAAGATGTATTAGATTTAATTAGCGGCAGCAAAGAATATATTGCAGAACAGAGAAAAATTATAAAAAGACGCATGAGAGGTGAACTGTTTTCATACGAAGATAAAATTCACCTATATAAGACCAAAAACGGCGCGATAATACCTGCATCTGTTTTTGCATACACAATAAACTACAATAATAAACCTTCCGGCATTCTCGTTGCAATAGACAGAACAAAAGAAGAATCATTTAAACATCTTTATTTTGCATTAAGCCAAATTAACCAGTTAGTAATAAGGGAGAGCAGAGAAGATCTGCTGCTGCAATCCATATGCGACATACTTGTACATAAGGTAGGCTATGGTTCGGCAAGTATAGGCACAATTGATGAAGCCGCAAAACTTTACAATATAAAATATATAGCGGCAAAGAAAAAGAAATATAAAGAAATTTTAACACATGTTACAGTAGGTGTAGATAAAAGCAAGCCTTATGGTCGAGGAAGTATTGCAGAGGCTTATCATACGAAAAAGGTAGCTCTGATATCAAAAGTTTTGAAAGATAAAAAAGTCAGCCATTGGATTGATGCTTATAAAGCCCTCAATACGCACTCTGTTTGCTCAATTCCCATAATAAAACAGAATAAAGTGAAATACGTAATTTTAATATTAGACGATATGCCTAACTCTTTTGATTATGAGCATATTCATCTTTTAGAAGAAGCCAAAGGCGATATTGAATTTGCATTGGAAAAGCTTGAAAAGGATAAATATAACAAAATGATGCTTACCGCCCTAAACACAGGCTTTGACTTTGTTATAATTACAGACAGCAATTTTAATATAGTCTATGTAAATGAAAGTACGCAGAAGATATTTGGCTACAGCAAAGATGAGCTGATAGGCAAACACCACTCTATATTTTCAAGCGGAACCAACAGCCGGGAATTTATAAAGAAATTCTACGACACGCTGACAAGCGGGGAAACCTTTTCTTCCATCATGACTTACAAAACAAAAGACGGCTCATTGGTTAACATCAAAGTCACAATTGTACCGTTTAAAATAGAGAATAAAATAGAACACTACATAGCTGTGGGAGATGATCTAACGGAAAAGCAGGAACTGCATACTCAATTAGAAACGTTGTTGAACTATGACAGCTTAACTGACCTAATCAACAGAGCTGCATTTGTAAAGGCAATTGATCGTTTTATAAAAAGAGCCGAAATAGAAAATGTAATTGGCGCTGTAGCTGTTATAAACCCTATAAACTTTAAAAGCATTAATCATGCCTTCGGATTTGGGACAGGAGATCTTCTTTTAAAAGAGATAGCAGGCAGACTTAAAAAGAATCTAAGAAGATATGATGTGGTATCAAGGCTTGAAGGAGATATGTTTGGGATTCTTATAAAAGAGCTAAAAAATGAGGTGGACATAATGGTTGTTGTGGCAAATATGCTCAACGCCCTAAAAGAACTATACAATATCGATAAGAATAAAATCTCTCTTTCATTTAATATAGGGGTCAGTCTTTATCCTGAAAACGCTTTATCGTCGCTTGAACTGCTTGATAAAGCAAATACATCACTTATAGATGCGCAAAAAAAAGGAGAAAATTCTATAGGCTTTTTTGAAAAAGGGATAGAAGAAACATTATCACGCAGATTAAAGCTTAAAGCAGATCTAAGACTTGCCTTGAAAAACAGAGAATTCATAGTTTATTATCAGCCTTATGTTGATAATAATAATCAAATAGCAGGAGCAGAAGTGCTGCTTAGATGGAGAAAAGATGGTAAGATCATTCCACCCTTAAGATTTATATCTCTGCTTGAGCAGACAGATTTGATTATCGATGTCGAGCAATATGTATTAAACACTATATTGAAAGGAATAAACAAACTGAAAGCGCTTAATATAAAACCTGTGCCTATATCAATAAACCTTTCGCAAAAAAGCTTTAATCAGCCTAATTTGGAAGAAACGATTCTTTCGAAAATCAATCAATTAAATGTAGAGAAAAATTTGATTAATATAGAGATAACAGAAAGACTGTTAATAGAAAACTTTAGTTATACAAAAAAAATAATTCAATCATTAAGAAGACAGCAGATTACATTTGCTCTGGACGACTTTGGCACAGGATACTCATCACTCTCTTATCTGGCAAAGTTTCCTATGGACTATCTGAAAATAGATATATCGTTTGTAAGACATATTATAGATGACCTTAAAACAAAAAGTATAACAAAAAGCACCATCTATTTATCAAAAGAACTAAATATTAAAACTATCGCAGAAGGCGTAGAAACCGCTGAACAGTTTGAACTTTTAAAATCTTTCGGATGCGATTATTTTCAGGGATATCTGTTCTCGAAACCTCTGCCTGAAGAAAAGTTTATACAATTAATGGTAGAACAAAAGTAGAATTTATCGCAAATCACCCGAATTCGCCCAAATACTACAGCAATTCAGATAAAAGTGCCGTAGATAAAGGGTAATCCGTTTAAGTCAAATCTGTAGTGCCTACTGAAAAATTACCTCTTGACATTGTATTTAAATCTCGCAGGCTCTTCGGCTTCTGTGGATGCGCTTATTGTGCAGTGGTCTCATCATTATAATTTAGCGACAATAAAATTTGATTCCGATATTGGGTTTTCTTAATCTGTTATTTCACAATATGTAATGTGCTTCCTACAATTGCGAACAATGTACCTACGGATACCATAGCAATAAACCAGCGTATAGGTTTTCCATGTATGTAGATTGATAAAATAACTCCAAATATACCCAGGATAAAGATAGAAATGACAATAGGCAGCCACGAAATATTGGGTATCATTATGCTTATCAATAGCGGCAATATGGCACCGATAAAACCGGAAGTTGTTCCAATCAGAGTTAACGTAATTGCTTTGCGCAAAATTATTTTACCAAGCCGACTGTTTATTAAACGCAAAGGTGAGCTTATGTTTAATTCCCTTGAAGCATGTATTAGATCCTGGCGAAGCCCTGTATATTCGGCAACAAAGAAAGTGAATATATTTGGAAAAGCCACGCCAATAGCAAGACGAATAATTAAGCTTAAATCAATATTTTCCTTTCCATGTAATATTTCTCCTGCTGTAAATAGTAAAGTTGTAATAATTCCATCAGTTATGCCTATAGTTGCATAAAAGATGAATTTCTTTTTCATCTTTTACGGGAAATGAATGTAACCATATGGTTGCCGACAACCAGTTCGTCAATCGAATGCATTGCAGCTCCCGTAGACTCAATATCTTTTATTAAGGCAGCGTAATCTATATTTTCACCTTCCACAGTTATTACAGTTCCCACTGTTTCCATATCTATTTCAGTTACTGTAATATTAAAAGCTTCTACACCTTTAACTTTGTCGATACTTTCGGCTATATCTATGAGGGATGGCATGGAAAACCCCTTATCAACGTCTAATATGATTCTCCGAATGTTCATATTTTGTTCCTCCTTGTTTTAATTTATGATCTCAAGGAAGCCAGAGGCCTTCTTGGATTAAGCAGCAAATCAAAGGCATCAATAATGTTTTTGACCATAATCACATGATAAAATCGCATTTTTTGCCAAATCTTCTTCACCTAATATAGCTATGCCAAGCGTTGCAGCTTTTAGCAGAAGAGCGAGAGTACCAGTCAATGTTCTCATAAGAATTCTACTTTGTCTATAGGTGCCCTATTGTATATTTCTTTTTTTATCATAGCATAACTCCCCTTACTCAAAAAAATCATACAATGGATTTTTAATCTTGTCAATTGTCTTTTTGGACGCATAAATATGAATCTCCATTGTTTTTAAATGTCTTAGATTGCCAAGCCCCAACAATTTTTAAAGCAAGAACGCTGTCATCCTTTGCCTAATACGGTAAAAAAATAGCAAAGGTTTTTATGCTCAAACCAAAGGTTAGAGCATTTTGCAAAGTCATCTAACCTCTTCCCAAAACCCGCTTTCGCTTGTCATGCCTTCATTATTGGTTTGGTCTGACAATTTAGGCTTTTCATTAATAATTTTTAAAGTCTCAGGTGATAAATTGGCAGGAATACTGAAATTTTTGACTGGTTTTCCGTTTAAAATACCTTTCATTATTCCAATCCAAATTGGTAGAGATGCTCTTGCCCCGGTCTCTCCGTAACCTAAGCTCTTGCCATTATCGTATCCTGTCCAAACAGCGGTTAAATAGTTAGGTGAAAAACCTATAAACCATGCATTTTTATAGTTATTTGTAGTACCCGTCTTGCCGGCAAGCGGTACACCGAGAACTTTGGCAGCCCTGCCTGTGCCATTTTCTATAACACCCTCAAGCATTTTGGTCATAATAAGACCCGTGGACACTTTAAACACTCTTTTATAATCATTTTTATGTTGATAATATATCTTGCCATCCGGGCCTTCGACCGTTTTTATAGCGAAAAGTTCCTTTCTCACTCCATAATTGGCAATGGTGCTATACACAGTTGCCATTTCAAGTTCACTTACACTTGCAGATCCCAGCGCAAGTGTGTAGTTTCTTGGAAGAGGCGATGTTATTCCGAGTAATCTAGCATATTTGATAGATTCTCTAACACCTATTTGACTAATGAGATTTATTGTTGCCACATTAATGGAATGCGCCAATGCGTATCTTAATGTCACCCTTCCAAGAAATTTTCTCTCATAATTTTCGGGTGTCCAAACTTTATTTTTAAACTTAAACTGAATGGGCTCATCTAAAAGCATGTCGCCGGGTGAATATCCATTGTCAATTGCCGCAGTATAGATAATAGGTTTAAAAGCGGACCCAACCTGTCTTTTAGCCTGAGTAGCTCTGTTGAATTGGCTTCTTCTAAAACTGAAACCTCCGACCATAGCAAGAATTTTTCCCGTTTTTTGGCTCACAACAAGGGCTGCCCCCTCCGGCATAGACTTTCCTCTTCTTAGTTTTATGATTCCTTTTTTTATCTCAACTGTTGCAATTTTCTGATATATGGGATTAAGCGTTGTATATATCTTGAGACCTCCCTCATAAAGAGCTCTTTCACCAAACATAGAAATAATCTTTTGCCTTACAAATGCGGTAAAATACCCGTAAGTCCATCTTGGAACCGCTTTAGACAATAACCTGAGTTTGCTTTTTAAACTTTTGCGGTAGCCTATTTTATCTATCATTCCAAGTTCATACATTCTTTTTAATACATGCTTAATTCTTTCTCTTGCAAGATTAGGATGAAGATACGGATTATATAGTGTAGGAGCTTCAATAGCACCAGCCAAAGCAGCAGATTCAATAAGATTCAGCTTGCTTGCAGGAATGCCGAAATATCGTTCCGCTGCAGCTTCAATCCCATATGCACCATTTCCAAAATAGATCTGATTTAGATACAATTCAAGAATTTTACGCTTTGAATATCTGTGCGCCATCTTTAAAGCAAGCACAACTTCAACCGTTTTCCGATATATGCTTTTTTCAGGTGTTAAAAAAATATTCTTAACGAGCTGCTGAGTTATGGTGCTTCCACCTTCGCTAAATCGTCCTGACATTACATCTGCGATAAATGCTCTAAATATACCTCTAAAATCTAACGCTCCATGTTCAAAAAAACGCGCATCTTCAGTTGCTATGACAGCATTAATTGCTATTTTTGAAACGGATTTGAGAGGTATTATTATTCTATGCTGCCTGGCAAAATCAGCTATTATCTCACCATTTTCGGCATATACTATTGACGAAGCCGGCATTCTGTAATTTACCAACTGCACAAATTTGCCCTCAGTGGCACTGCTTACAAGAAAAAACACTACTGCAACAGATGCCGCACTAAATAAAATGAGAAAAACTATTGCTATAAAAAGTTTTTTTAACAATTAAAATGAAACTCCTACACTAATATATTTTGACCTCACAAAACCGAGATTTATAGCCTTTTGATAATTTGAAAGCATTTTCTTATTTTCACCTTTTATCTCATTGAGCAAACCCATGCCAAAATACCCTTCTCCTTTCTTGCTTGATAATGTTGCTCTATAAAATTCAAGATACGCATCTTTATAGTCATTGGCAAGGATAAATACAGCACCAAGCCGCATATGAAAGCCTGCATCGTCCCTTTTCACTTTATAAAGCATAGTGTTTGCCGCTTCCTTGAAACGCTTCAGACGATATAGAAAGTACGCCTTTATATAGTTTAGATGGCTGTTATGAGGATACAATTTTATATATTTATCTATTACAGGTAAATTCATTTGCGGATCACTCATTATAATCGTTCCGTGGGGAGAATTTATGAATCCTTCGTTATTGGATTTCAGATCATATATCCACTTCACACTCTTCTGCAATTTACGCCACTTGCTTGAATGAAAATTGGGTTTATTTCCCGATATAGAGTTTGAAATAGCTTTTAGCATGTTTATTTCATCAGAGGTATTGCCTCCGTATTTCTTTTTCAACAGTTTTTTTAAAGAATCGATTAAATCATTAGAACGACCGAAATTGCCTACCTCAACTTCTGCAATAGCTCCCAGAAGATATTGAAACGGGAAATTTGGGTATGATTTTACCATCTCTTCTATTATAGAAATTGCCTTTTGAACTTTTTTAACTCTCATCAAACTAAGCGATAGATTATACGATATTATAGGTTCATCAGGTGCATCTTTATGGGCTGCTTCAAGCAAGTTAACAGCTTTCGCATATTGTCCGTATGCATAGTAAATGTTCGCCTTTTTGGCAGCTCTAATAGCCTTATGTCTAAGGACATTCGCATAAAGTTTTGAAATAACAAGCTTGTTTATCCCTATAGCTCTATATAAATCTGCAATTTTTAAAGCATTTTTCTTTTCAACTAACTGAAGAGGAAGAATTGATGTCAATAGTTTATCTCCAATTATAATAGTCATAAAATTATTGTTTATTTTAGCAGCATCGAACAAGGGACGAGGATGAATCTTTAAAAAACTTAAATTTTTGCCATATTTGGACGATTTTTCAAAAAGTTTAACGGCTCCGGGAAGATCACCGGCATTAATATGCAGAATTGCCATAGAATACAAAAATTTTGGGTCGGCTTTATCAAGATAGCTTAAGGCAAGATCCGTACGTTCATTATAAATAGATATAAGGGCAAGATTATGCTTCGCAAGTTCGCTTTTATGATTGGATAAAGACTTTTCAAGAAATGACTTAGCTATTTTATATTTTCCCATGGCAAGATAAACCGTTCCAAAAAGCTCATCAAACTTATCACTCTTTTTAACGAGACTTTTTATATCCAAATGTTGAACAATATTTATAGCATTATCATAATTTCCTTCAGCAAGATACAGCATAGCTGATAAAGCATCGGTATAATTTTTATCTTTTATGATGTTTGATGCCTGCGCTGCAATATTGCCGGCTTTCTGAAACTCTCCAAGCTTAATATAAGAAAGCATCAAATCGTAATAGTTTGACCTCTTGCGCGGTAATTGCAGCATAGATTTTTTAAAGTATAGAGCGGCGTCACTGTAATTTCCTTTGTTGTAAAAAACTCTCCCAAGTAAAGAATACGCCATCGCACTATCGCCGTTTGACAACTTGTCCGTCTCGCCAATAGCTTTTTTAATATTGCCCGAGAGTATGCTATGCTGAATATCAAAAAAACGTATTTTGTAAGTTTTGCCTCGTTTTGTATAATTTTGAGGCAGCTGAATTTTAATTTTAGCACTGTTTTTATGTATTACGCTTTTCTTTTGATGAAAAATTTTTACAGCTGCTGCTGCAATCAGCGCAACAACAAATGTTAATATTATTAAATAAATCCATTTGCGGCCGGTATCGCGAACCGTGGCTTTTGGCGGCTCGTCTGTTTGTGCAGCAACTTTTTTTTCGGGTTCCGCATCCTCTATAACAATTAAATTTTCATTATCTTCTTTCAATTGAAGTACGATTTATTCATTGAAAGTCAAAATAATCTAATATTTAATTAAATTTATTTTCAAACTTGCCCACAGATGTATGCTAACTTTGATCATTTTAATTTTTTGAGAACGGTTTTAATATTCGCCGCAGCTTCTTTTATATCGCTAAGAGACGCAACATACGAAAAACGAATAAAATCATCACATCCAAATCCTATGCCGGGAACAGAAGCAACCTTTGCTTCGTCAATCAACAAATTGGCAAAATCAACCGAGCCGTTAATCTTCCTTCCATTAAACTCTTTGCCGTAGAAGCTGCTTACATTCGGAAACAGATAAAATGCGCCCTTCGGCTTAAGACAATCTATTCCCTCAATATTATTTATCTGATCATAAAAATAATCCCGTCTCTCTTTGAAAGCCTTCACCATTTTTTTTACACTTAGCTGATCACCGTTTAGCGCCTCAACGGAAGCCTTTTGTGCAATAGAGCACGGGTTGGATGTGCTCTGACTCTGAAGCTTTGTCATGGCGGCTACAATTTTTTCGTCAGCCCCCACCCATCCTATTCTCCAGCCTGTCATAGAATATGTTTTTGATACTCCGTTGACTGTCAACGTTTTCTCTTTGGCCTTATCAGACAAAGAAGCAGGACTTAGAGGCTCATATCCATCGTATATAATCTTTTCATAGATTTCATCCGAAACAATGTAAAGATCATATTTTAACGCAATTTCAGTTAACTTCTCAATTTCGTTTTTACTATAAGCTGAACCGGCAGGATTTGATGGCGAATTGATTATTATCATCTTCGTTCTTTTTGTTATGCTGCTTTCAACTGCTTCAGGCAGAATTTTATATTCTGTTTCCGTAGTTGGAACAATTACAGGCTTTGCGCCTGAATAGATAATGCCTGCTTCATAGCTAACCCAAAACGGTGAAGGCAAAATAACCTCATCGCCTGGATTTAAAAGGACTTGAAAAAGATTAAAGAGAGCATGTTTCGCACCATCCGATACACAGATATTATTTTTGAGGTAGCTTATATTATTCTCTTTTTTAAATTTATTTACTATAGCATCCTTGAGTTCATCTATGCCGCCCACCGCTGTATATTTTGTAAACCCGTCACCTAAAGCTCTAATTGCAGCCTGCTTGATATTCTCCGGTGTATCAAAATCGGGTTCCCCGGCGGAAAGGTTTACAATTCTAACACCCTGTGCGTTAAGTTGTTTGCATTTCGTACTTACGGCAAGTGTAGCTGAAGGTTTAATTAAACCTATTCTCTCTGAAAGTTTCATCTTAATCCTCCTTTTTGATTAATAACATCTCTCTTTAGCTTTTTTATAAGTAATTTCTCAACAATATTCGGGACCATATCCGCTATACATCCTTTATGAAAAAAGATATTTTTAACAATACTTGAACTCAAAAATGAGTACTTGATAGCCGGCATCATAAACATCATTTCAACTGAATTGTCAAGCTCCATATTCATAAATGCCATTTGAAGTTCAAACTCAAAATCACTGATCGCCCTGAGTCCTCTTATTACAACTTTGCAGTTTCTATGTTTTGCAAAGTCAACAAGCAGATTATCGAATCCTTCGACAGAGACGTTTTTAATATTATCTTCTTTTAAACTGCTCTCAACCATCTTTATGCGTTCCTCTAAAGAAAACAGAGGGCTTTTCTGCAGATTAGCTGCCACTGCTACAATGAGTGTATCAAAAATATTCAGTCCCCGCTTTATTATATTTAGATGCCCTTTTGTTATAGGATCAAAAGTTCCGGGATATACTGCAATCATCGTATGTATGAAAGATAATTCAGTATCGTTATTCCAAACGACTTTGTTTTTAGTGTTTTTGCCATTTCAACATGGAAAACAGCGTCATATTCCAAAACAACCAAACTATTATTAATATTCACCATATGCCTTCTTATACATTTTATAATTTTATTAATCTTCTCTACTGATGTTTTATATGGAGGATCAATAAATACAACATCAAATTTTTTTGAGTTGTTTTTTAAAAACTGCTCCACATCGTCTAAATTTAAACCTATTTGATCATCGATACCGCAATTTCTTATATTCTCAGCACTAACCCTAACTGCATCTCTACTGTAATCAACCATTGTAACAGCTGCTCCTCTGCTTGCAGCTTCAATACCAATCGAACCGGTTCCCGAATATAAATCAAGGAATTGTAATTCGCTTATATTGCCAAGTGTATCAAAAAGCGATTTTTTTACAATCTGACGGGTTGGGCGAAGCCATTTCTCTTTTACCACTATCAGCCTCTTTCCCTTCAGAAATCCGCCTATTACATTCATTTAATCCGCTGCTTTATTTTGCGATCTTCATACCTTGCAATTATATTTTACACTTCAAACATGTCAATAGTCCAATCACGCGGATTTATATAGAATATTTGACAATTTCAGTTTAAACTTTATACTTATTGTTGTTCACACATTTACATAATTAAATTGGGGAAAAAATACGTGACAAAGATTTATGATGAAATAAATAAACACGAAACTTTTTTAAAATCTGCTCAAAAAATTGCAAATGTTAGCAGCGTTGTGGAGACAGAAAAAGTTTTCGAAAAGCTTGCGGTTACATTCAAGGTATTGGGCGATGTTACCCGAACTAAAATAATCTTTTGTCTGATGAAAAAGGAGCAATGCGTTAACGACCTTACAGACCGTATTGGAGTCAGCCAATCTGCGGTATCCCACCAATTGAGAGTTCTTCGTAACTTAGACCTGGTAACATACCGCAAGAATGGAAAAACTTCTTATTATTCTCTAAACGATGAACACATAAGACATCTCTTTGAAGAGGGCTTAAAACACGTGAAAGAAAAATTGGGCCGTAAAAAATAATAAAAGTTTTACCAATCGTGAATCTTGAAAGCTCTAAGAGCGTTTTTTGTTGAAAGTTTAACAAGCTGATTGCAGCTAATTTTGGTAAGCCTTGAAACATATCGTATCGTTTCAACTATAAACGCAGGTTCATTTCTCTTGCCTCTAAACGGTATAGGCGGAAGATATGGTGAATCTGTTTCAAAAATAAGTCTATCCTCAGGAATTTTGCCGATTAAGCTTTGCAAATTAACCGCTTTAGGATAAGTTGCAATACCTCCGATAGAAAAATAAGCTCGGTTTTCAATGCCAAATTTTAAAATATCATTATCTCCTGTAAAACAATGTAATATGATAGTTAATTGCTTGGCATAATCGGATAGTATGCCGATAGTGTCCTCAGCCGCATTTCTTGTATGTATTACGATAGGAAAATTGCAGCGGCAAGCTAGCTCTATAAACTTGATAAAACAGTTTTTCTGAATAATTTTCGGAACATCGGAATGGTCGTAATCCAATCCGACTTCGCCTATCCCTATACATTTCGGATGACCGGTTACACTGTATAATGATTGTATTTTATTTTCATAATCATCTGCATCCTCAGGGTGAATGCCGACCAAAAATTTTACATTGTCTCTGTTTTCTGCAATTTTAACGGCAATTTTTAAATTTTTCTCATTTGTTCCTGGAATAATAAAAAAACCAACACCGGACGCATGCGCTCTTTCCATAACTTCATAAGGATCTCTGTATTGCATATCAAGATGAGTATGCGTATCAATTATCATATCTTCGGTTCTCATTACTTGATTTTCGTTTGTAAATTATGATTGTCAAGACCAAAAACTTGTGCTATTATAAAAGTGTGGACCTTAATGAATATATCGATATATTAAAAAAGAACAATGATCTTGACATTATAGAATCGCCGGTATCTATAAATCAAGAAATGCCTCTGATAGCATCTAAGCTTGTTAAAAGCAGCGGTAAGGCGGTTCTGTTTAAAAACCCGTCAGGACACAGCATGCCTGTTGCTATGAATCTGTTTGGCAGTGAAAGCAGAATCAAAACGATTATGCGCGGCAGCCTTGATATCCAAGCAAAAAGAATAGAAGAGCTTATCACGCCTGAGGTTCCGTCAGCTGTTTTGGATAAACTCAAGGCAGCATACAAAATGAGTAAATTAGCAGGTTTTTCACCTAAAATAGTATCCAATGCAAATTTTAAACAGGTTCATGAAGATAATCTTGATAAAATTCCGATAACAACAAGTTGGCCGCTTGACGGAGGTCCGTTTATAACTCTTCCATTGGTGATTACAAGAAACCCTGAAAACGGTAAACTCAACTGCGGGATGTATAGAATGCAGGTTTATGATAATAAAACAACCGGAATGCATTGGCAGATTCATAAAGACGGGGCATCTCACTTTTCTGCTGCCAAAAAGCTTGGACAAAAAAAATTAGATGCGGCTGTGGCATTGGGAGGAGATCCCATTTTAACATATATTGCCACCGCCCCCATTCCTGAAAGTATAGACGAATTTCTCTTTGCCGGATTTTTGAGAAAAGAGGCAATTAAATTGGTAAAATGCGAGCATTCCGATCTGCTTGTTCCTGCATCCGCAGAGATTGTAATAGAGGGCTATGTTTTGACAAACGAGTTGAGAGAAGAGGGTCCGTTTGGCGATCATACAGGCTACTACTCATGGAAAGATGATTATCCTGTTTTTCATATCACGGGTCTCTATAGAAAAAAAGACGCAATTTATCCGGCTACGGTAGTTGGAAAGCCGATTATGGAAGATGCCTTCTTGGGACTTGCAACTGAAAGACTCTTTTTGCCTATGATAAAAAAGATATTGCCTGAAGTCGTTGATCTTCATCTTCCTCCATACGGATTATTTCACAATCTCGCAATTGTTTCCATTAAAAAACGATTTCCCGGACAGGCAAGAAAAGCAGCATACGGATTATGGGGAATGGGACTGCTTTCGCTCACTAAAATAATCGTCATACTTGACGAAAATGTTAATGTTCATAATTTAAATGAGGTTCTTTGGAGAATAAGCAACAACACTGATCCTATTAGAGATTCATTCTTTTTAAAAGGACCGCTTGATGCGCTTGAAAATGCATCTGAAAATGCTTTATACGGCGGCAAAATGGGCATTGATGCAACAAAGAAATTTCCGGAAGAAGGACTTACGAGGTTTATCCCGCCTGAAGTGGAGCCTAATGAAAAAATAGCTGAGCTTGTTGAAAAAAGATGGAAAGAGTATAATATAGATTACGAAAAATAGACCGTTGGGAGGAATCGATGAATATAATTTTCAGCAGCAAGGGAATAGAGTTAACTGATGCCATGAAGCAGTATGCTACAAAGCGGTTCAGCAAAATTACAAAATATTATCCAAAAGCTATTGAACTAAAGATTATTTTTAAAATTGAGAAATTTAGACATATTGTAGATGCTATAATTAGTTTGGGACCTGAAACTATAAAGGTGAGCAAAGAATCAAAAGATATATACGGATCAATTGATATGGCATCGGAACTTTTAGAAAGAAAGGTAAAACGTTTTAAAGACAAATATTCCAATAATAAATCGGATGTTCAGATATTTGAGGTCGATACGACATCAAAAGATGACGAAATGGCAAATAGGATAATATACAAAACCTATATGATAAAACCTATGCATATTGAAGATGCTCTTATGAAGTTAAAAAACGACAATAAATTGTTCCTTGTATTTACCAATGCAGAGACACTTAAAACATCCATACTATATAAAAATAGAAAAGGGATAGCCTGCATAATTGAAACAGCATAAGTTAATAGCCTATTTCAAATTTGTGACAGATGCTTCAGCGCTATAAAAAATTATCCGATCAATTTATTTTAATCACAGGATTATCCGGCTCAGGCAAAAGTAGTTTGCTGAACCAACTTGAAGCAATCGGTTTTTTTACTATAGAAAATCTGCCGTTTTCTATGCTGAAAATGATTAATTTGGAACATTATAAAAATACGCATGTTGCTGTGGTAAGCGATATAAGGGATTTATCATTCGTTGAAAACGGCAATCTAAACGATTTTTTAGAATCATTTCAAGCGAATATTTTGTTTATGACAACAAAAACGGATGTACTCCTCGGGCGTTTCAGGCAGACAAGAAAGATACATCCCCTGACTGTGCTAAAAAATCTTTCGCTAAAAAAAGCGATACAAGAAGAAAATAAGCTTCTCATTCCTATAAAAAAAAGAGCTAACATACTGCTTGATACATCATCAATGAAATTGCCTGACCTTAAAAGATGGGTAAACAGCAGATTTTCCGGCTGCGATAAAGCTGTACTTAGGATATCTATCATATCATTTGGCTACAAATTTGGCATACCGCCTGAAAGTGATCTCGTTTTTGATGTTAGATTTTTACCGAATCCTTATTTTGAAAATGATTTGAGAGCGAAAAGCGGACTTGACAAAGAAGTGGAGGATTGGCTGACTAAATTTCCTCTATTTAACAGCTCAAAAGAAAAGCTGTTTGGCTTTATAAGCTATCTTATCGACAAATATAAAGATGAAGGCAAAAAATATCTTGTAATATCAATCGGATGCACAGGTGGAAGACACCGTTCGCCTGCTGTTGCCAAGCATCTTCAAAAGTTTCTCTCGACAGAAGGCTATCAATCGGATATATATCACAAAGATATACACAAAGATTATGAAGAATAATCTTCTTGACTGTAAAAGCCTTTCAAAAAACGATGTTGAAAAGATCATTAATCAGGCATCTATCTATAAAAAAGCATATTCGAAAGGAATATTAACTCCTGAGTTCAAAGGAGAAACAAGCTTTAATCTCTTTTTTGAGCCGTCAACTCGAACACGCTCTTCATTTGAAACAGCTGCAAAACGACTTGGAATTATGCCGATAAACATATACGGCAATTTCTCAAGCATTAAAAAAGGGGAAACCATCAACGACACCATTCTGAATCTGTCAAAGATGCACCCCGCCCTATTTGTAATAAGACATAACGCTTCGGGCATTTGTCAGCAGCTATCAAATATAACCGACATTCCCATTGTTAACGCAGGCGACGGTACTCATGCCCACCCATCTCAAGCACTATTAGACCTGTTTACAATCATTGAAAAAAAAGGCACGGTTAAAGGACAAAATATCTCTATAATAGGCGATATATCATCAAGCAGAGTAGCACGGTCCGACAGTGAGCTCTTGGTAAAAATGGGCTGCAATGTAACTTTTTATGCACCTGCCACTATGCTCCCTGTTTCACATTCTCAAAATATAACCGTTGCAAAAAATATGTTAGAAGCTATTAATAACAAAGATGTCATTATACTGCTTCGAATCCAGCTTGAACGGGAAAGCGGCAACAAATTCTCGTCTTTGAAAGAATACAGCAAATATTTTGGACTTCACAAAGATATGGTAAAAGACAAGACTCTCATACTTCATCCCGGACCGTTTAACAGAGGCGTAGAGATTTCATCTAATCTTTTAAAGCAAAAAAATGTTGTGATTTTTGATCAGGTTGAAAATGGAGTATATGTCAGAATGGCAATTTTCAAATGGCTGTTAAAAGAGCTGTGTTAGAAATTCTATTTACTATTTAGTACTATGCTGCCGGCTTTTTCTATTGCATAAAGGTATCCGGCAACACCCATACCGGCAATAACACCAAGCGCTATATCACTTAAGTACGATTTATGTCTGAATTGTTCCCTTTTGTATATATTGGAAATATGAATCTCAATAAACGGGATTGCTGCAGCTATCAACGCATCTCTAATTGCTATACTTGTATGAGTAAAAGCTGCTGCATTAATTATAATAAATTTGGTTTGATCATGTATAGTTTTATGAATTCTTATTATTATATCAGACTCGCTATTGCTTTGAAAACAATCGACGATAAGCGCAAGGTCATCTCCCTTGCGCTTTATAAGCTTTTCAAGATCATTGTAAGATGTGCACCCATAAATATTGGGTTCGCGCATTCCAAGCAAATCAATATTAGGTCCGTTTATTACTAATACTTTTTTAGAATCCAAAGCCTTGCAACGATCTTCCACCTAATAAATGCATATGAAGATGATCAACTTCCTGACGGGCATCTTCACCATTATTGATAATCAAACGATATCCCGAAGCATTAACTCCCTCTTTTTTAGCGATAGTTTTTGCCGCTACCATCATCTTGCCCATAAGATCAATATCTCCAAGATGATCGCCTATCGAATTGATATTATTGAAATGCTTCTTAGGAATAATTAGAATGTGTACGGGAGCTTTAGGATGAATATCCTTGACGGCTAAAAATTCATTATCTTCATAAACCTTATCAGCGGGCAATTTTCCATCAACCATCATACAAAAATTGCAATTTACCATACCGACCTCCTGAAAATTGTTATCCGGCTTTGCGTACTAAACGCAAAGGGAATTAATATCTTATTATGTCACTAATCTCCGGTCTTGTCAACTTTCCTATAGAGTTTCTCTTCAATACCTGATATTTTAAATCGTTTTATCAGCTCTTTTTCAATTATTTCAAACGAAATTTTATTATAATGGAGAAGTACCAGAAAATGATATATTAAATCTGCAGCTTCATATATAATCTCTTTCTTTTTGCCGCCTTTTGCCGCAATAACCAATTCTGTTGCTTCCTCTCCGAGCTTTTTTAAAATCGTATCGATTCCTTTTTTATAAAGTGATGCGGTATATGAAACATCATCGGACATTAAGCTGTGCGTATCTATAATATGCTCAAGCTGATTAACGGTATCGTATATTGCTGTTTTAGTATCGCCAATGCTTCTATAAAAACAGCTCTTGTGACCGGTATGACAAGCTTGCCCAGTCTGATCAACCGTTATAAGCAATGTGTCGCTGTCGCAATCATACGCTATAGATTTTACATGCTGAAAATGACCTGAAGTTTCACCTTTTTTCCAAAGACAATGTCGGCTTCGTGACCAGAAATGAGTAAATCCGGTTTCTTCGGTCATTTTTAAGGAATGCTCATTCATATAGGCAAGCATCAAAACATTTCCGGTTTTATTCTCTTGAATAATAGCAGGCACAAGGCCTTTCTCATCAAATTTTACCTTCAAAGCTTCTCCTTAAGATAGATAAACTGAAATATTATGCAGTGGTCTCATAACCTAATCTCAACCCCATTCTCCTTAAGATACTCTTTCACATCTCTTATTGTAAATTTTCCGTAATGAAAAACGGAAGCCGCCAATGCCGCATCTGCAATTTTCAAAACATCATAAAAATGAGATAATTCGCCTGCTCCTCCTGAAGCGATAACAGGTATTCTCACAGCATCGTTTACAGCTTTTGTAAGCTCGATATCATACCCATTCACCGTTCCATCCGTATCCATGCTTGTAAGCATTATCTCACCCGCACCATAATTTTCCATCTTCTTTGCCCATGCTATGGCATCTATTCCCGTCGGTTTTCTGCCGCCGTATATTACTACCTCAAAATGTCCGTTTATTCGCTTGGCATCTATTGTTACAACAATATTCTGGCTGCCGAATTTGTACGATGCTTTTTTTACAAAACCGGAATCAAGCACCGCAGCAGTATTCACAGCTACCTTATCAGCACCGGCACTTAAGAGATCTTTTATGTCATCTATGGAACTTATTCCGCCTCCGACCGTGAGAGGAATAAAGAGTTGATTTGCGGTTTTTTCCACCACGTCAATCATGGTTTTTCTTTTTTGGCTGCTTGCGGTTATATCTAAAAAAACAAGCTCGTCAACTCCCTCGTCGTTGTATCGCTTAGCAGCCTCAACCGGATCTCCTGCATCTACGATATCTACAAAATTTACCCCTTTGACAACTCGACCTTCATCAACATCAAGACATGCGATGATTCTTTTTGCAAGCATCTTTAAAATTTATTATGGTGATAGACGGATGCAAAAGAACGCTTATCATGCATTTTAGGAATAATATCCGAATATCCCAACACAACAATAGAGACCAATTCATAGTCATCCGGAACGCAAAGCAAACTTTTTATATGTTCGGAGTGAGGTTTTCTGTACCCGGCAACCCAGCACGAGCCTATCGACAATGCCGTAGCCATAATCAGCATATTCTCCGTAGCAGCTGCACAGTCAAGAGGCGTGCTCGTATTATTTTTATCACCAAAAACAGCTATCGCCGAGGCTGCATCTTTTATAAATTTTCCCCATCGGCACAATTCGGAAAGCTTATTTTTTATCTGCCTATCATCGCAAACCACAAACTCCCACGGCTGAGCGTTATTCGCCGACGGAGCAAGCCTGCCTGCATCAATAATTTTCTCAATATCTTTTTCACTAATCAAACCAGGCTTGTATTTTCTAACCGACCTGCGTCTTTTTATAACATCATACATATTTTCCTACCTTTACCTCAATAAAAATCTATTGCATCTACATCAATATATATTCTACTATCAAAATCTGCATTGTCCACTATATGCCTTAACTGTTTTACGCTGCTTTTTACATGTTCGGTTTTTATTATAAAATGAAATCTGAATCTATTTCTTATTCTAACGATTATACATTCGGATGGTCCTATAATTGTACTATTTTTTGCAGAAATCATGTTTTTAAAATTTATTGCATCATTTTTGGCAGTTCTCTTATCCTGATTTATGAATATGACTCTTATAAGATGCGAAAACGGAGGATAAGCATGTTCGGCTCTGATTTTTAACTCCTTTTCGCAAAAACCGGCATAATCATGCCTTATTATGTCGGTAAATAGAGGATTATGCGTATCGTATGTCTGTATAATGCTAATGCCTTGTTCTCTGCGTCCTGCTCTGCCTGATGCTTGTATTGCAAGCTCCACGGCTCTATATGATGCAAGATAATCCGATCCTGCGAGAAGTGATTCAAAAGTAAGTATAGCCGATACCATGATTTTAGGATAATCATGCCCATGTGCAACCATTTGAGTTCCAACAATAATATCTATATCACCACTTTTTATTCTGTTTAAAATATTCCGATAACTTCCTTTTTTTGCCATACTGTCGCTGTCAAACCGTGCAACGGTTTTATGTGGAAACAGCTCCTTTAGCTGTTGAACAATTTTTTCGGTACCTGTACCAACAAATTTCAACGTTTTACTTTTACAGGCGCAGCCTGTTTCCTTTTTTTGACTATAGCCGCACCAATGACATCTGAGAGTTTCATCTTGCTTATGATATGTTAAAGCAACAGAGCAGTTCGGACAAGACAGCACTTTGCCGCATTCTAAACAAACCGTGAATCTCGAAAAGCCGCGTCTATTAATCAAAATAACAGCTTGCTTTGCCGACTTTAATGCGACTATCAACTGTTTTGAAATCAGTCCTACCTCTTTTTTCATGTCAACTATATAGATTTTTGGAAGCGGCACTTTTCCGATTCTGTTTTCGAGCTTAAAGAATCTGAATTTCTTCATTTTTGCATTGTAATATGTTGATACGGAAGGAGTGGCGCTGCCAAGTACAATCGGAATATTTTCAAATTTTGCTCGTAGAATAGCTATGTCTCTGCCGTTATAATGAGGCATCATATCAGATTGTTTATACGAACCGTCCTGTTCTTCATCAACAACAATTATGCCGGATTTAACCGGCGCAAAAATAGCAGAACGAGCACCAAGAGCAATCAGTTTCTCGCCTTTTTTTATTTCAAGCCATCTTTTATATCGCTCTAACGGGGTTAATCTGCTATGGAAAATAGACACAATGTCTCCAAATCGATTTAAAAATCGTTCTTCAAGCTGTGGTGTCAAACTAATTTCCGGCACCAGAATAATGGCACCGGATTTCAATTTTAAAGCATTTTCTACAAGTTGAAGATATATTTCCGTTTTGCCTGATCCCGTAACGCCCATAATTAGATTGGGACTGAATTTATTTGCAACTTGCGGCACAATCGCATCTATTATTTTTTTCTGTTCTTCAGTCGCAAAAAGATGTTCAATAGGTTTATTCAACTTACACGCACAAGTTTTCATATCAATAGCTTCTTTTAGTTCAAACAACTTCTTAGGCAGCATCGCCTTAAGGGCTATGCCGAGATTAGAACCATAATAGTCATGCATAAAATATATAAGTTTGATTGATGTCTCATCTACAACAGGTGTCTTCTCTAATATGA
>VAPE01029326.1_pt1 | contig 69117 bp, 65 predicted proteins | sample 3393911 | NCBI WGS metagenome assembly VAPE01 (sample SAMN08290436, study PRJNA428436) | hydrothermal vent metagenome | isolation source: Deep-sea hydrothermal vent chimney | place: Atlantic Ocean: South-mid Altantic Ridge
CATTGCGTCGGTAGTTCCCTTACTGAAACCTGCGACAAAATCTCCCATTTCCTTGAGTGTCTGCAACGTGCCGGTTTTTTCAAGCTCATCCAGCTTCTCAATACTTCTTTTTAAGCTTTCAGATTTGTCTCCAACCGCCTTGATCATCGACAGCTGCTCATCGCCTGAGAAACTATCTAACATGGAAAGTCCAGTAGTAACATTATCGGCCAATCTTTGAACCATTAAATCGGTCGCGCTTTCCTTTTGCGCTTGGACTATCGCACTAAACTCGTCAAGTGTATCCAGCCTATCGATAATATTTAATAAATGTTCTAAAGCTTGTGGCTTTTCCGTGAGTTTCTCTATTAGGGCGGCGCCAACATCTACTTTTGAGCTACGCTGAACACTATTTTCATTTTCAGCCATAATTTGCCTCCTATTTTATTTTGCTAAATTTTAAAGAATACCCATCGGTGTTAACCAGTAAACCTTATTGTATGTTAATTTAAACCAGTGTATCAAAGCCGACGGAGTAACAGGATTCGGCGGAGTATTATAATCAAACATGATGTATGTAGCCTTGGTTAGACCCGTTTCGATGAAGCAAAATACCTTTCCGTCATACCTAAATGGTGTTAAGCCGTCTCTTAATTCAGAAGCAATATTTTCGACTATAACGTCGGATTCAAAGTGTGCCGTCGAACCTGCTTTACTTATCGGAAGATTAGTAGTATCTCCTACTACATAAACATTATCCGACCCTTCCATTTTGAGTGTAAATTTATCCGTCGGTATGAACCCATTTTTTCCGAGACCGGAATCCTCTATCACCTGTGCGCCTTTATGCGGCGGAATGGTGATCATTAAATCATATTTTAAGGATACGCCTTCCAGACTAGTAACGGTTCTCTTATTAGGATCCACTTCTTTCATATTGAAGAATATTTCCGAATTGATTCCGCGCTTCGGAAATGTCTTGGCAGCAAAATGTGCAACCGACTCAAGCCCATGAAGCCTTGCAATAGGATATGTGTAAGTATAGTCTACTTTATCCCTTATTCCCTTCTGCCTAAACCATTCGTCAAGCATGTATGTAACCTCTAGCGGAGCAACAGGACACTTGTGCGGCATACCTATCGTCAATACAATCTTTCCGCCCTTAAAATTCATCAGTTCATGTCTAAGCTTCAAGCAAGCATCAACCTCATAAAACCAATGTCCGCCTTCTCTTAAACCAGGTATCATTTCAGGAGCCGGCCTGGACCCTGTCGCGATAACCAAAATGTCATACTTAATAACCACACCGTTTTTAAGATGCACTTCATTCTTATCCTTGTCTATTTTAGTGGCCGGATGAAGATGAAGTTCTACCATAGGATCAAGCAAAGTCCTTTCATCTCTGACAAGCTCTTCCTGATGTTTCAAACCAAAAAGCATGTACAGAAGACCCGGTTGGTAAAAATGCTCGGGCTTATCGGAAATCACGTCAATGACCAAATCTCCTTTTTTAAGCTCAGGCCTCATCTTCTTTGCCAATAAATTAGCAATAATTGTCCCGCCTACTCCCCCTCCAACAACAACAACTCTTTTCGACATAATTGCCTCCTTAATTACATTAAAAGTTAAATTAATTAAATCATTAACTCAAAATATTCAAAGCTTACATATCTTTAACCTTTTTTGAAAAAATCCTCCAATAGCCTGTTTCTTCAATAACACCTAGAAACTCCTGATTAACCTTCTTTAACCACTCAGGAACATCCTTTGCACTACCTGCATCACCCGAAATCAATTCTATTATTGCCCCTACAGGCTGTTGCCTTATTTCCTTAATTAATTCCATAAGCGGTCCGGGACAATATGTTCCCCTTGCATCCACGGTAACAGTGGCCTTAATATCCTTTAAGTTTTCCATAAACTGTCTTAAACCTCCTTAATATTTAATATTATAAAAATTAAAAAGTAATTGTTTCTGCACCTTCCATGATGCCGAGAAATGCTGCAAGTCCCAAATTATCATCAACAATGTCTATTAAATCATCTTTCCCTATTTCTAATATATCCATAACCATTGAACACACATAAACCTTGATTCCTCCAAGCATTTTAGCCTGTTCCAACATTTCATAAAACATGGCGGCTTTCTTTTCCTTAATCTTATCGTAGAGCTTGCCACCAGTAAAATTCTTTTTTTCTACATTTTTTCTTAAATAATTAAAAACCGCATTCATCGTTATAAACATAGAAACTTCAACGCCGGAAACTGCCGCAACAGACGCAATCATCGACGCAACATGTGATTTCTCGTACTCTTCGGAGGCAATTATTATTGCCAACTTTTGGGTTTCAGCCATAAAATAGTTCTCCTTTTACATTTATATTTTAATAATTCAAACAAATCGTCGACTCAACTCTCTAAAAAATATGAATCATCGTTGCAATACGAAACCCGCCGCATTACATTAGTATTACTTGCAATACATATGCCAAAGCTAATAATTATCTTAATATTGGATAACGCCTTTAGTAGCAAGAGTATCATATATTGAATTTTTATTATAAGAATTAATATATGACAATTTGTCATATAAGCCTGACAAATTGTCATATATTGACAGAATTTGCAAAAAAGTCATCGCTAGTTTATTGCAAGGGGAAGGATATTTATATTACAGTCGGATGTCGAAAATTTTTGTCGTCTTTCTGAGGATAATCTATCGTATAGTGCGTCCCCCTGGACTCTTTTCGTAAATCTGCAGATTTTATTATCAGGCTTGCAACCTCGGTTATATTCCTTAATTCCAATAAATCTGGAGTTATCTTGAAATTCCAATAATATTCCTTGATCTCGGATAAAAGGTTATCTACTCTTCTCCTGGCCCTTTGAAGCCGTTTATCCGACCTGACAATCCCGACATAGTTCCACATTGTTCGTCTTAATTCGTCCCAATTATGGCTTATAACTATTAACTCGTCATCACCCTCTAAACCAAAATCATTCCATTTCGGAAGAATATCACCTTCTTCATAAAAAGGGATTGAAAAAGGCTTTTTTCTGTGAACTTCATAAAATACACCATCTTTTTTAAACATTAATATAGTCTTTTCGTGGGTCTTTTTTGCAAACACGCATCCCTCTAAAAGTGAATTACTTGCGAGTCTGTTGGCTCCATGAAGACCGGTGCATGCTACTTCGCCTATTGCATAAAGGTTGTCGATCGATGTTAAACCGTTTCTCGAGGTTAAAATTCCCCCACAAAGGTAATGAGCGGCAGGAACAACAGGAATCCAGTCTTTTGACATATCTATATTGAAACTTAAAGTAGTTTTAAAAATATCGGGGAACCTTTTTTGTAAAAAATCCTTTGATTTATGCGTCATATCCAGATAAACACACTCATCCCCTGTTCTTTTCATTTCAAAATCGATAGTTCTCGCAACTATGTCCCGAGGAGCAAGGCTGCGTAAGGGATGAATCTCATCCATAAAAGGGGTTCCATCTTTAAGCCTTAATGTGCCACCCTCGCCCCTTAATGCCTCTGATATTAAGAAGGATTTAGTCTCCGGATGATACAATATTGTCGGATGGAACTGATAAAATTCCATATTGGCAATTTTCGCTCCCGCCCTATGCGCCATTGCAATACCATCCCCTGTGGAAATATCCGGATTAGATGTATAAAGAAAAACCTTTCCCGCACCACCAGTCGCAATAACCACGACATTTGCACTCACCGTTATTGACTTATTGATATTCTTGTTTAAAAAATATGCCCCTAAAATCCTATTTTTATTTTCTTTCTCTATTTTAAGCTTATGTGTGGTTATTAAATCAATCCCTATATGGTTTTCGAATATCTTTATATTAGGCTTCTTTCTTGATGTATCTATTAGTGCCCTTTCTATTTCTCTTCCTGTAATATCGCCCGCGTGTAAAACTCTTCTTTCAGAGTGTCCGCCTTCTCTTCCCAGATCAAATTCTTTGTCGTTATCTGAGTGTTTTGCAAATTTAACCCCCCAACTCAACAGGTCACGCACAACCTCCGGCCCCTCTTCGACTACCATTCTGACGACATCCTCATTACAGAGGCCGCTCCCTGCAACTAGCGTATCTTTAACATGCTTTTCGTAAGAGTCTTTGGTTAAGTTCGTAACGGCTGCAAGCCCACCCTGCGCATAATTGGTATTAGATTCCGCCTCTTCCTTCTTTGTAAATATGCCAACGGAAACACTCTCGTCATATCTATTAGCAAGAGACAAACCCGCTATGCCGGAACCTATGATTAGAATGTCAAAATGATTGATGTCGTCCATAAACTAATTAAGCAGATTAAGGAATACAGTTAATTGTTAAAATTCCACTTTAAGACAGCTCTGCCGCTCACGCCTGTAATAATTAATTTAATCCATTCGGTAGACGGATTTATCAGTAACTTTTTACTACTTTTGCTATAGTATCTTGGAAATTTAATAATGTACTGCTTTGACCAATCCGTCACATAGGGGAAAAAAGTTTTTAAAAACACCCTCTTCTGTGGTGCCGGCTTTATACTAATCGGCAAAAGGCTCTCACCCTTATCATTCATTAAGTAAACTAACCATATTGAATGAACCGAGTCTAAATCATTATAATCTTTTAAAGGGGTATAAACTGAGACAAAAAACTTAATATATTTATTGAGGCTGGAATATGACTTATCAAGCCTTTTCTTAAAACCCTTCTTTGTTAGCATGTAATATTTTGAATATTCCATCACATAGGCATACCTGAACGGGGCATTGAAGTATGTCGCTCTGAGAAGCATGACCGTATCAAACCTATTATAAATATTCACCTTTCTGGTCCAATTTTTTAAAGATGTATTGTAACTAAATTTTCCCGGAAGAAGACGACTATTGTACATATAGGGCTTAGATAACGGAGCAAAAGAACAACCGGAAAGATCAAACGATGAAGACACAAGCAAAATTAGAATTAAAACAAAAAAAACTGCCGATAAACTGTGTTTACTTTGCATTATTTTCACCATAACTTTTTAATAGATAAATATAAATACGTTAAATATTTTAACAACTTTGTTCTATATCGCTCTTAGAAAAGATAGAATGCAGAGTAACGCCGTTTTTCTGTAAATTCTCTTTGCCACCCTCATTTCTATCAACTACGCAAAGAGCATCCGTAATGTCATAGCCCTCCGCCCTTGCGCTTTTTACCGCTACTAATATAGAACCGCCCGTGGTAACAACATCTTCTACAATAAGAATTTTGCATCCTTTAGACAAAAATTGTGTCGGTTCAATAAGATTTCCTTTACCGTAACCCTTCTTTTCTTTTCGTATCACAACAGATTTTAATAAACCGAGCGAACGCCCCTGAGTAGAAGATACCCCGCCAAATTTCACCGTATCGGCAGAATTATCTAAGGAACAAACGATAGTCATCGAAGAAACAAGGGGTAACCCGCCGACGGGAATACCAGCTAAAACCGAGAAATTTAAATCCGGATGATTTTTAAGATCCTCATAGAGCATTTTTCCAATGTGGAACAGATAGTTGCCATCAAAAGAAATGGTTCTTAAATCAATATAAAAATCACTTTTCTTACCGGAAGCCAACGTAAACTCCCTTCTTTCGTAACAAAGAGATCTTATAGCGGACAGTACTACCTCTCTTGAATTTTTCATAAGTATAAAGATTAAGCTTATTAAAGTTAAGAGATTAAAACACCTCTCTGCTGAATAATTTAAGCTGAAAGCCACCAATGCTTTCGTCGTATATCGTCTCGGGGTATACCCCGGAAAAACATGCATCACAAAAATTTACTCCGTCCCCCACTGCCCTTTTTAATCCCTCCAGGGACAAAAAATTTGTCGAATCTGTGTTGAATTCGGCATTTATTTCATCTACGGTATATTTAGAAGCTATAAGTTCATCTTTGACGGGCGTATCTATGCCATAAAAACAAGGAGTAGTAACCATAGGGGAACTAAGACGGAGATGAATCTCTTTAGCTCCGGCAAGCTTCAACATATCTACTATCTTTTTTGATGTTGTACCCCTGACAATGGAATCATCCACAACGACAACCCTTTTACCCGCAATAACATCGGAAACAGGATTAAGCTTAACCTTTACGCCAAAATGCCTTATAGTTTTTTTAGGCTCTATAAATGTTCTGCCGACATAATGGTTCCTTGTAAAACCCATCTCAAAATCAATACCTGATTCTTTAGCAAATCCCAATGCGGCAGGGACTCCTGAATCAGGAACCGGTATTACGATATCGGCATTTACATACGATTCTTTTGCAAGCTCAACGCCCATTTGTATTCTATGTTTATAGATAGACTTGCCGTTGAACATACTATCTGGTCTCGAAAAATATATTAATTCAAAAACGCAACTTGATCTTTTTTGCTCTTCAAACGGAAATATACTACGAATACCTTCCTCATTTACCAATATCACTTCTCCGGGTTCTACATCTCTTATATATACAGCATTTATCAAATCTAATGCACAAGTTTCGGATGCGAAAATTATAGAATTGTTTATTTTTCCCATTACAAGGGGTCTGAAACCAAAGGGATCCCTCGCTGCTACCATTTCTTTTTCAGATAAAAACAGGAACGAGTACGCACCGGTTAGTTTCATTAGAGAGTTAATAATCCTATCGGTAAGGTCGTTATCAACGAGACCTCCGTTACTTAAAGATGCTATAAGGTGAATCACAACCTCGGTATCGGATGTGGAGGAAAATATCGAACCCCTTTCTTCGATATCTCTTTTAATTTTATGGGCATTTGTTAAATTACCGTTATGGGAAACAGCTATCGAACCATGGTAGTAATCAACAACCAAGGGCTGAGCATTTTTAATAAGTGCTTCTCCTGAAGTGGAATATCTAACATGTCCTATTGCATTCTTACCCTTTAATTGAGAAAGCGTATTTCCCTCAAAAACATCATTAACGAGCCCCAAACCCTTATGATAATAAATATGCTTATTATCAGACGAGGCTATCCCGCATGATTCCTGCCCTCTATGCTGAAGAGCATAGAGCCCAAGATACGTTATATTGGGCGCTTCGTCGTGACCATACACGCCAAATACACCACATTCTTCCCTAACCTCATCCATCCTGGAACACCCCTTACTTTATTTAGTATATAAGAAATTTCCGTATATATTCAGCACATCGCCAAAAATAGCATATATTCTTTTATTGCATGCACGCAGAAAAAATTGGTCGGCTAATTTTGTTTTTTTAGCAGCTAATGTCTTGTTATACGTGTGCCCTACTCATAATATCTCCTAAAGCTGAATCGTAGCCGTGCTTTATTTTATCACTTTTCAGATCTATTGTGTTATTAATTTTCATCACATGCTTACCAACGACACCTATCTTTAACAAGCTTATATCGGAATCTCTTGCCGCATTTAACAGGTTTTGTTCACTACTTCTTTTAGATGTTATAATGAAAGCCTGTTCAAATTCAGAAAACAAAGCAGCATCATCTCTTAGCCCTTCAATGTGTAAATTAACCGTAAACCCTAAGGATTTATTCGGATTTATAATGGAACTCTCCGCTAAAGCAACGAAGATGCCCCCTTCGCTTATATCTGTAGCACTTTCAATTATATTCATATTTATCAATGACCTGATACAACGTTGTAGTCCTATCTCATAGTCTAAATCTATTTCGGAAGGCTTCTGATGAAAATCCTTGTACATTAAATCCATATATAAACTGCCACCCAGATCCCCTCTAAGCCTGCCCAACAGAAAAATATCGTCACCTTCATCTTTAAAATACGGTGTTACTACTTTATTTACATCTTTTATAAAACCCACCATTCCAATAACAGGGGTAGGATTAATTTTAGAAACTACAATATTCTCGCCTTCTTTTTTTGCGGTTTCATTATAAAAACTAACATTTCCACCTATAACCGGCGTATTTAATTTTATAGTAGCATCCTTAATGCCCCTGACAACCTCACTAAATTGCCACATTATTTCCGGATCTTCAGGACTGGCAAAGTTAAGGCAGTCAGTAACCGCAATGGGATCGCCACCGCAGGCAACGATATTTCTAGCACATTCTACTACGGATAGCGCTCCGCCCATGTATGGATTCAAATAAGCGTATCTGGAATTACCGCTAACATTCAATAAAAATCCTTTGTTTATTTTGTCCTTTCCCTTAACCCTTAATGTTGCAGCAGAAAAACCAGGCGGCACCACTGTATTTGTACCGATAGTATAATCGTATTGTGTAAAAACTCGTCTTTTGGATGCTATATTTGGATGTGTTATTAACTTTTCTGCTATCTCATTGAAATTTTTTGAGATTTCGTAATTATTAATTTCTAATGGCAATATTTTATGCAAATACTCTGGTTTCTTCTTAGGCCTGTCATAAACAGGACCATTAACAACAATATCTACATCAAGAGATTTGTACGGTTTGGAATTATAATAAAATTTTATTATTTTTTCGTCTATAACCTCTCCCACTCTCACACAATTTAAACCCCACTTATCAAAAATATCGCTTAATTCGTCTAAATGCTCTTTTTCGCACGCAAGAAGCATTCGTTCCTGTGATTCAGAAAGCATAATATCAACCGGCGTCATATCGACCGCTCGTAACGGAAAAGCATTAAGGTCAATAATCATACCATGTCCACTTTTATCCGCCATTTCAAATGATGAGCTTGTAATACCTGCAGCTCCCATATCTTGGATAGAAACTATAAGTTTTTTATCCATTGCCTCCAAGCATGCCTCTAACAATAACTTTTCAGTAAAAGGATCTCCCACTTGCACAGTGCTTCTTTTTTTATTCTTTTTTGAGTCAAACTCTTCAGAAGCCATTGTTGCCCCGTGTATCCCATCCATCCCTGTCGCAGAACCGACATAAACAACGATATTCCCAACTTTACACTTTGAAGATAAAAATATCCCATCTTTTTTTGCTATTCCTATGGTGAATGCGTTCACTAATATATTATCGTCATAACATTTATCAAAAACAACCTCTCCACCAACAGTCGGAACGCCCATGCAATTCCCATAAAAACCAACCCCTTTAACAACCTCAGAAACATAATAAGGTGTTTTCGTGTTAAAACAGCTCCCAAATCGCAATGAATTAAGGTTCGCAATTGGACGAGCACCCATGGTAAAAATATCTCTCATAATACCGCCGACACCCGTAGCTGATCCTTGAAACGGTTCTATAAAGGATGGATGATTATGGCTTTCCATCTTAAAAACAAGAACATCTTCGTCGCCAAAATCTATAACCCCAGCATTTTCACCCGGCCCTATAACAATATTTTCTCCCGTTTGCGGCAGTGTCTTAAGATAAATCTTTGAGCTTTTGTATGAGCAATGCTCAGACCACATCGCAGAAAATATTCCAAGTTCAAAATCATCCGGGTCATGTTTTAATAGCTCGCCTATTTTCTTATACTCATCTGACGATAAACCAAATAATTTATAATTTTCCATTTGTTTTTTGCTTTTCGATTTTATTACCATCTCGCCTCTTCCTTAACTCTTCCCCTTAAGAAGGGGAAACATGATAAGAGTATCGCTCTTATTTATTTTTCTTTGACATATTTTATTATAGATTTAAAAATATACCCGCCATCTTCACTGCCGAGTAATTTTTCTGATGATCTCTCGGGATGAGGCATAAGCCCCATCACATTATACTTCTCATTTGAAATACCGGCTATATTATAGAGCGAACCGTTTGGGTTTGCATCTTCCGTTATATTCCCGTTTACATCGCAATATTTAAATATAATATTCTTATTCTTCTTTGGATCGTTAATGATATCGGATGTCGTGAAATAGTTTCCATCATGGTGGGCGATAGGCATCCTAAGCGCAATGTCATCGTTTTTTATTGCACAGGTAAAAGGCGTGTCCCTATTTAGCGGTTTCAGATAAACATCCTTGCATTCAAACTTCAAAGAGTTGTTCCTTAGCATGACCCCGTCTAGTAGTTTTGCCTCTAAAAGTATCTGAAAACCGTTGCAAATACCAAGTATTATGCCACCATTGTAGGCATAATCGGTTAATAATCCCATTATTTCACTTCTTGCGGCAAGGGCGCCCGATCTCAAATAATCACCGTAAGAAAATCCACCCGGAATAACTATAAAATCATACTCGCGACAACTTTTAAGTTTATCTTTATGCCAAATGTAAGAGGCATCTACATTAAAAATATCGGCTAAAACATGGTGAACATCAAAATCGCAGTTTGAACCGGGAAAAACGGTTATTCCCGCTTTTATATTGCCGTTATTCATTTATTCTTCCTTGTTATGTATCTTCATGCCCCGAAGGCAAAGACTATGGTTGACTATTAATTTTATTTAGTTGTAATACTAAATTCTTCTATTAGCGGATTAGACAAAATCTTCTCTGATATTTCATATATTTCTTTATCTAAAGTGTTTCCCTCATTTTTACTATCTTTTTTATCGTCGATAAAAATCTCAATATACTTTCCAATCCTAACATTTTTAATATTATCGTAGCCTGAAGATTTCAATATGGATAAAACCGCTTTTCCTTGTGGGTCAAGAACTTCATCCTTTAATGTTATTTTAATCATTGCTTTCTTGCTCATTACCCCCCCCTCATAACATGGCACAAATAAATTTAATACGGATGGTACGCAGGTATTAAATATTAGCATACTTATCAAAAATATAATCAATATACTTAAAATAGTAGTTCGTATCAAAAATGTCATCAATCTCTTTAACGGTTAAATGCTTTAAAACCGCAGCATCTTTTTTCAATAAATCTTTAAAATTTGTATGGATCTGAATGCTTTCATGCGCCAATTGCTGGACTATTTTATAAGCATCTTCCCTTAACATGCCTTTGTTCACTAACGATAGAAGAACTTTTTGTGAGAAAATAACCCCTTTTGTTAAATTCATGTTTTTAAGCATATTGTCCTCATTTACATTCATGTTATCAATCAGGTAGGTTAACTGACTAACAATATAATATGCTAAAATCGTAGAATCTGGTCCTATAATTCTCTCAACCGACGAGTGCGATATATCCCTCTCGTGCCAAAGTGGAACATTCTCCAGAGCGGAAATAAGATTGGACCTTAATATCCTTGAAAGACCGCAAATATTTTCAGATACGATGGGGTTTTTCTTGTGCGGCATAGCAGAAGAACCTTTTTGTCCTGCAGTAAAAGGCTCTTCTATTTCTGAAACCTCAGTCCTCATCAGGTGCCTAATATCAAGAGCAATTTTTTCACATGAAGCGCCAAGGACAGCAATGGCATAAAAGGCATCAGCATAAACATCCCTTTGGATAACCTGATTAGATAAAATAGATTTTAAACCAAGTATATTTAGGGCGTCATGCTCGACATCCGGGGGTATGTTGGCATAAGTTCCTACTGCCCCGGAAAGTTTACCGTAAGAAATAGATAAGATAGCATCTTTGATTCTTTTTTCAGCCCTCTTAATCTCTTCATAAAATATCAGCAATTTAAAACCAAACGTAACAGGTTCTGCATGAATTCCGTGCGTCCTACCCATCATAGGGGTAAATTTATGTCTTGCCGCCTGATTTTTTAATGAATCCCTGAGAGCTTCGACCTTTTTAAGAATTAGTTCTAGTGCCTGTTTTAAAATTAAAGAAAATGATGTGTCACCAACATCTGACGATGTTAATCCAAGATGAATAAATCTCGAATCTTCCCCGACATATTTTGCAACATTGGTCAAAAACGCAATTACATCATGTCTTGTAATACGTTCTACTTCCTCAATCTCAATAAGATTAAATCTTGCGTTTTTGATTATGTTATCAAACGAATCATTTGGAATTTTGCCAAACTTATTATAAGCAGAACACACAGCGAGCTCTACTTTGAGCCACATCTCATACTTGTTTTCCAAAGACCATATTTTTGAAATTTCCGGCAAAGAATACCTTTCTATCAAGTAAATGACCCTCCTTATTAATTGTTAATTTTAGTTTAACGCAATCTACTTTTGTGTTGCAATGGCTATCTTGTAAAGCCCATACTTCACGCTTAAGCTCATAACATTTACGATATTTGCCACCGTAGACTTCCTATCGGCCTTAATAATAACGGTCGGATGCCCACCATCATCTTTTATTTTTTTAAAAAATAAAGAAAGCCGGCTTAAAGACATTTGACTCTTCTTGTAAAAAATTGTACCGCCTTTCGTTATATAAATAGTAATAGGTTTACTGGACGAGGCGACGGATCTAACCCCGGATTTAGGCAAATGCACCTTTAAACCGTAATTGGAAGCTAACGTTGCCGTCATCATAAAAAATATGAGAAGAGTCAAGAAAACATCAACCATATTTATTACATTTATTATCGGATCAGGTTTTCTTCGTTGTGCAAACTTCATCTTGAACACTCTTGTTTCCCCTCTAAGAGAGGGGAAAATTAATCCTGCTTAATAAAAGTTATAACATTAGACGCAGTATCCTCCATTAGAGCACCAAAATTAAATGCTTTAGAGGCAAAATATTTATAAAACAAAAAGGAAATTATAGCAATTATAAGTCCAAGTGCGGTTGAATACAGCGCCTCCGAAATACCCAATGCCAATAAATGAGGATTCGCAATACCGCTCTTATAGGAAACCGCGCCAAGCGCCTTTATCATACCGATAACCGTGCCTAGTAGACCTAAAAGCGGGGAAACAGTAGTTATTGCACTTAAACCCTCTAAGTTTTTCTCTAGCTCAAGATAGGCCCTCTTCCCTGACTCTTCGACCTCAAGTTTTATTGTGTCAATAGAATTATCGCGATTTTCTATGATTGCAAGATATATTCTTGCAATAGGAGTCTTAGCAGACAGACAAGCACTTTTAGCACTTTCAATATCGCCTTTTCTTAATAATTCTTCTACGCTTGACAAAAATTCTTTTGGGAATACTTTAATTTTACGCAGATTATAAAATCTCTCTATTATGATTGCTAAGGCAATAACAGAGCAAAATAGTAGGGGATATAAGAAGAATTCAGTTAATAACTCACTTTGATTAAACATAGTACTTTACCCGCACCTTTTTGAATTCTTTAATGCTTTTCAGTGAATCGAAATCCTTTATTCCGGTAAGCTCAGACATATTTTTCATCACTTTAGATGCATCATTCTTAGACTTCGTATGTATCATGGTAAATATATTATACTCCCATCTGCCCTTATACACGGGTCTTTGATAGCAATGAGATACCTCTTTAGCAGAAGACATAAGCTTGCCGTTTTTATCAACATCTTCCGATTTAGATTTCCATATTCCCATTATATTATAGCTAAATCCTGCTTTCTGATGATATAACACACAAGCAAACCTTCTCATTTTCTTTTCGGCTATAAAATCCTTTATCTGTTTCAATAGTTCATCCTGAGAAACCCCTAAACGCTCGGAATATTTTTTAAAAGGCATAGAAGTAATCTCCAAATCCTTTTGTAGCTCCTTTATATATTCTTTTTCTAACTCAGATACGCCTACATCAATATCGCTTCTAAAATCATCATGAGAAAAAAACTTAAAAGACGAGTTATCCCCGCCGGTCATATCAAAGTTAACACCTATTTTAAAAAGCTTAAGGGTCGGAAGAATTAAATAATCCGAAGCATGCGCTTGCCTGCTCAAAACCCCTATTTCTTTTTCAAGATTAAATTCTGCCGGCAAGGTTATAGTAAACCAGATGTTGTATTTGTTATTTCTTAAATAATTATGGCTAACACCGCTGTGAGAACTAATAATATTTGCGGCAAAATCTACTGCATCATTATCAACCTTGAAAGCCGCCAACGTGCTTTTATAACCTATGTTATAAGAATCAAATATAGCGCTAATCTGCCTTATAACTCTAATTTTCTTTAAATTTAAAATCCTATCCATAACCTCTTGTTCGGTCATACCCACCATATTAGCAATATCAAGGAATGGTCTTGTAGAGATAGGAAAATCAGTTTGCAGTATATTTAATATCTTCTTATCGGTTAGTTCAAATTCCATAAATCCCACATTTGAGACACAAATTAATATACAACCTGATGCATGCAAGCTGTAATGAAACAAACTTTTTATATGCCCGCAATTATAACAATTTATTAGGATAGTCGTCAAGAATTTTAAAACAAAAAAACCCCCCGAATATTAATATTAACAATCGGGGGTATAATATGCATTACGATAAATTTTAATACTATCTTAAGGATTTAAGATACCCTGCCAATGCGTCAAGCTTTGATGTCGGCATGTGTTTGTGGCCGGGCATGATAGACATGTAAGATGCGCCGTTAATTGTAGCCATGCTACCCGCTGCAAAATGAGCTGACGGGTTTGTTATTTGTTGTTTAAGCCAAGAAAGACTTCTTCTGCTACCTACATGTGTTAAGTCAGGTCCAACAGAGCCGCCCTGTCCATTAATAGCATGACATGCAATACAACCTTCGGAGCTAAAAAGAGATGAGCCCGAAGCGGCAAAAACAGTAGAAGCGCCGAACATAAACATTACTGCAATAAAAAACAATACGATGAAATTTTTCATGATAAAATCCTTGCCCCCTTAAATAAGTTTGTTGTTTTAGCTATTTCGTTTAAAAAACCCACTAAACCATTTGTGTAATTTTTACATAATTCACGAATAAATGTCAAGATTTATTTACTTTTATCCCTATTAGTATTAAAATCAATTGTAGGATATTAAAATTTTTCTTGCATTTTTATCCATATAAAATATAATGAAAAGCCGTGTTTTTATTTTTAATATTTGAGAAGGAGGAAAAGTAAAATGAATTCTTTAGGAACACATTTACTTTTAGAGCTTAAAAATTGCAGGAAAAATATCCTTGGAGAGATTAATTTTGTAGAAAATGCACTAATGGACGCAGCTATAGAAGCAAAAGCTACCATCGTAGAGCATAAATTTCATGAATTCAGTCCATTCGGAATTAGCGGAATGATTATAATAGCAGAGTCTCATCTTTCAATACATACTTGGCCCGAATATGGTTACGCCGCCGTAGATATTTTTACATGCGGCAATTTAATAAAACCACAAGATGCAGCAAAATTCCTCATTGAAAGATTTGAATCCAAAGAACCACAAATTATGGAAATCAAACGGGGGCTTATATCTATATATGACGAAAATCTGCCGCACAAGGTTCTTTGCGAAGAAAAACTCGTAGCCCGTTAGCGTAAGATTTTTGTTTGATCGTCATTGAATCGACCATAAAAGGCTACTTTTTGATGGAACCCCGTGTTGATTCGGTCTATTTTTTTCAAGGATCTCTTTATACTTTTTATACTTTCCGCATCGCTACATAAATCTAAAAAAGGCAAAAGTACAAATTTACGGTTCCTGATTTCAGGATGAGGTATCTTAATTTCAGGCAGGTTTAATTTTACCACTTTTCTGTAATAGTAGTCATAAAGTAACAGTATATCTATATCAATAACCCTAGGCAAGTACCTGACGATCTCCTTTTTTCTACCCATATTTTTTTCGATGTTTTTTAATTTAAAAAGAAGTTCTTTGGCAAAATCTTTATAAATTTCACGAGTATTTTTCTCTGCTTTCGTCATTTTAAACAAAACAATGCAGTTTAAGAAATAGGGCTGGTTTTCGTTACCAACAGGCGAAGATATGTAAATACCGGACGTCTTAACGACACTTATTCCCGATATATCCTTCCTTATAAGACGAATCGCTTTAAGAAGATTTTCCTCAGGAATACCGATATTGCTACCAAATCCAAGATAAATATCGTAATGTGATATATTGTCCTTGTCTAAATTGAGATCACGATTCATTTGCAGTCTTAAATCTATAGGCCCATTCGAATCAACGCTTCTTTGATGCGGTCCTCATTAATCGTCAAAGAAAACCTGACATAGCCTTCACCATAATCGCCAAATCCCGAACCTGGGGTTATCATTATTCCCGTTTCGTTTAGCAACGATATCGCGAAATCCTTAGACGTCATATTCGCCTTCGGGACATGTGCCCAGACATAAAATGTAGCATCCGAATGATATACCTTATAGCCAAGTTTTTTTAATCCACCGACTAAGAGGTCTCTTCTCCTTTTATACAATATATTATTGGCTTTAATCGTGCCGGACTCGTTGTCTAGTGCGTAAGCACCGGCCAATTGTATCGCTTGAAAGATGCCGGAATCTATGTTTGTCTTGACTGCTCCGAGCCCGTTAATGATTTCCTCATTTCCAACTACAAATCCAATCCTGAAGCCTGTCATATTAAATGTCTTTGAAAGCGAATGAAACTCTATGCCTACTTCCTTGGCTCCGTCAACTGATAAAAAAGAATCATCCTTATTTTCTCCGGCATAAATTTCGGAATATGCAAAATCGTGAGCAACTATGATGTTATTTGCTTTTGCAAATTTCACAACCTCATCAAAAAAACGCTTATTGGCCCTCGCAGAAGTTGGATTATTAGGATAGTTTAGAAACATTAGCCTTGCCTTGCTCAAGATATCAGGTGGAATAATAGAAAAATCAGGTAAAAAATCATTGCTTTCTTCTAACGGCATTGAATAAGGAATGCCTTCCGCAAAAATCGTACCCGCCTTATACACGGGATAACCGGGGTCAGGTACTAAAACAATATCTCCGGGATTTATGAATGCCAAGGGAAGATGTCCTATGCCCTCTTTTGAACCAATCAATGACAAAACCTCAGTATGCGGATCCAGTGAAACATTAAATCTTTGATTATACCAATCAACAACAGATTTCCTGAACTTTAAAAGTCCCTCATAAGCAGGATATTTTTGATTAGCAACTACTTCGCTTTCCCCTTTTAAAATATCCACAATGGCCTTTGGGGTCGGAATATCCGGATCCCCGATACCGAAGCTTATTATATCAACTCCTCTCGACTTAACCTGCGCCTTTAATCTATCTATCTCCGCAAAAAGATATGCTGGAAGCTTATTTAATCTTTTAGAAAATTCAAATTTCATGCTGCCCTCCCTATGAATAGTAGTTTAACGCTTGCAATGCATTTGATATATTCTAACCTAAAATACTTCCTATGTCTATACATTTTAAAGCCAATTTTCTTAGAAAATCTATATCCTTCAAATTGTCTCTACTTTTCATATAAGAAATATCCCCTATGATCGGAATGTCTGTATATTTTGACAATATTTTTTTGTTAGATAAAACGCTTTCATCATGCTCATTTAATGCATTATTGATAATAATTCCAACTATTTTAATATCATGACTTTTCGCATATTCTATATTTAACAATGTTTGGTTTATCATACCTAATCCGGCTTTAGTAACCAAAATAACATCGGCATCAATATACCTTGCTATGTCTATAATGAAATGTTCTTTTTTTAAAGGAACAAGCATCCCACCCGCGCCTTCAACAATCATATAGTCATACATATCGTTTAATTCATAGAATTTCAAAAGTATTTCTTTAATACATATCGTCTTGTTTTCAAAATTTGATGCCGCATAAGGAGACAAGGGGAACTTAAACGTGTAGGGGGTAATAGACTCAAGGTCTACTGTCAATCCGCCATTTTTTTTCAAATAAGAGCCGTCAAGATAATCTATAAAACCGTATTTGTTAATTTTTACCCCGGTTTCAACGGGTTTCATATACCCTATATTTAAGCCTCTTTGTTGAAAAGCCAGTAGTAAAAGCAAACTAATAAAGGTTTTTCCTACATTGGTATCTATCCCTGTTACGAAAAATATTTTGTTAGACATAACGCTTAATTTGATTTTAGGTGAAAATAGGCTAACCTATCGCATTTTTTAATGTACCGATAAATTCTACAGGATCAAATTTTACGACATAAAAATCGGCTCCAGCGCTCATTCCTTTGACCGAATTTTCTGCACCACTCAAAGAGCTATGCATTATTATGGGAATATTTTTGTACTTATCCTCTGATTTCACAGTTTTTGTAAAGGTATAACCGTCCATCACCGGCATCTCGACATCACATATAACGGCGTCAAATTTATATTTATCCTCATGCAATATTTCAAGGGCTACCTTCCCATTTTCAGCGACAATCACATTAAACCCCTCTCCCTTTAACGCATGACTAATTATTTTTCTTGCCGATGATGAATCGTCGATAACCAATATACTTTTATCCTCGCTGTATTCCTTTTTTTCAAACTTTATCTCTTTTTTTTCTTTGTTATAAAAACCAAGTTCGTCAACAATAGATTCAAAATCAAGCAAAAGCAGTAATTCATCGTTTTCTATTTTTATAATTCCCGTGACCTTAGAATCAATAGAACTAACAGACGACAGTTCCGGGGCGCTTATTTCATTCCACGATATACGTCTTATCCTTGTTGTTTCGTGAACAATAAAACCAACTTTAACCCTATTAAATTCTGTTATAATAACCTTAAAGTTTTTCCTGTCCATATCCTCGGGCTCCGCTATCCCCATCCATTTCGGCAGGTTAACCAAAGGAACAACATACCCTCTAAGATTAAACATACCATCCACAAATTCAGAAGTATTGGGGGCACCAGATACGTCTTCGGGCATTTTGATAATCTCAATAACCTTAGCTACATTTATTCCGTAAACATTTTCTTTTTCCTCTTCATTTTCGTTTATGCTAAATAACCTAAAATCCACCAATTCCATTCTGTTTTGACCAACTTCAAGAATATCGTGACCCGGGTTTACCGAGCTTTGTTTAATTTCACTTTGTTTCGTCATAACTTCCTCCTGCAATTCGCAATGTCATCGTTGATATATTTTTTTAATTGATTAAAATGAAAACCGCACCATGCAAGTTTTTATGTGTCATCAGTTAGAATTGGTTGATAGTATTTATTCTACCTTATTGTTGTGTTTTAATGGAATTATGTGTTAACATTATGTCAAAATCAAACAAGGCTAATCTAAATTTTATATCCTTTTCAAATTTATTACAATTTATTTTTTTCTAATGCTATGATGAATATCGTTAATGGCAATAAAAATTCTGAGACCTCTTTTGAAAATATAATGGTATTAATCATGATTTTTATCTTGGTTACCATCTCGGTTCAGCAGTATTCAAAAATGATAAAATACGGCAAAATAGCCGTATACAAAGAAGATGTGCAAAGGCTGAATGTTGCCCTAATCTTATATCGGTTACAATACGGCAAATTTCCTAAAAATTTATCAATATTGGCAAACAGAAGGTATTTAAAAAAGGTAATCATAAACGGCAAAATAAGATATATAAAAAAGAATTTCCTTAATAATGTAAAAGTAGACAAAAAAGGCTATCCGATATCCTCTGCCGGCAAAAGATTTGTTTATGATAGTAAAAATGGAAGGATCGTTATATCTTTACCTTAGCCTTTATATCCGTCAAAATATCTATCCAGACAGCAATATTGGGTTTGAGTTCAAACTCTACAATATCGGTTAACAGTACGTAATCATTTTCTTTCTGGGTTGACATAATAGATGCAAGTATTTTCTCTGTATCACCGAAATAAGCCTGTACGCTTTTCTCCTTATATATATATTTAGTGTAATCCATGTTTGCAAATTGGGCAATTTTTTCCATAACCTGAACAAAAACGGATAAACCGGAAAGATAACCCGCAAAATTATTAAAACCCTCGACATAATTGCCTAATCTTATTTCATCTGTAGTGCTATCTATTCCTCTTTGAAACTCATTAAGGAAGTCGACCGCAGAAGCAATAGACTCTACTACAAGATTTTCAGGGCTCATAGTACTAATTTTTATATCGTCTATTTCCGACAATTTAAATGCGCGGGACTTTTCGCTGTCTAACATAAGTTCACCATAGTTCTTCTCGTTGATATCAATATCCTTAATTACTTTACCCTGTGGCATTATATCTTTAATGTTTTCATGCAAAATGTCATACACGCTACCCCAATCAGGGGAAACCGGAACCAGGTTATCATCAACAAACAGCCTCATATATTCACCTCTCTTTCGTATTATTTAAACGAACTTTAAAAACCATTTTTTACATTCCAATGACAAATACCAACCCTACTCTCTTGAATATCTATGAGTAAAGATTGCAATTAGAATTATTTTTTAACCTCATAGTTCACTTCAACCCTTTGAGTATATTAGGTCTAATTTGAACTGTCAAGAAAAACATTTATTTAAACGGACACCTATTTCTCTATTCACAACCTTGACAATGTATATTTTTAATTGTAGTATATATCAGTCATTAAGATATAGGCACGTAGCTCAGGGGTTAGAGCACTACCTCGACACGGTAGGGGTCGGCGGTTCGAGACCGCCCGTGCCTACCAATTGTAAGCACTGTGCATTTCGTTGGCAAAACCTGCACAGGAAAACACACAAGTGTTTCGAGCGGGGTAGCATTTCTAGTAGTCAAACGTTATCTTTAATTAGGTTCCGTGCTATTTTATCACACCTTTCGTTGTATAAATTATTCGCATGTCCTTTTACCCAAATACAGTCAACCTTTAAAAAATTATAAAGACTATAAATCTCTTGCCATGTATTTTTATGCTTAATTTCTTTTTTCCATAATTTTTTAGCCCAATTGTGCATCCAGCTAGTCATTCCATCAAGGGCATATTTAGAATCAGAATAGAGATTTATATTTATATCCTTATTATTAACAGCCCTTAGAGCGCTCAACACCGCTAATATTTCCATCTCCTGATTGGTAGTTCGTTCCTTGAAGCCGGATATTATCTTCTCTTTGTCCTTATATAATAATATAGCCGCATATGCCCCGGGGCCGGGATTACCGGAACATGCCCCATCGGTATAAATATCAATTTTAATTTTATCATTCATTAATATTCTAAAGCAAAAAATTAATTAATTTGCAGGGGTAAAACAAGCCCTATATGATTTACAGCCAATACGCCAGATTCACTTACCATTATCGCATCTAAAATTACAAGACTTAATGAATATTATATGAATGGAGCGGGCAACGGGGTTCGAACCCGCGACACCAAGCTTGGGAAGCTTGTACTCTACCAACTGAGCTATGCCCGCATATGCGTCGTCTGACGATCAATCTATCATAAAAACAAAATAATGTAAATAGAGCGAATAGTCGATGCTCCGCGCTATTACCATCACAACAACTGCGCAACACCTATCTCCCCTAACGAATTAGATATTTAATTCCCTCTATCTATATGCACAATCATTCAGACTCATTAAGTCACGTCTATTTCGCTTAATGATACGACTACAGGCTTAAGATCGTAAGCACCTTCAAAAGACTTTACAAGAATATTAGCAAGACTGCTAAAACTTAGATCAAAAGAGACACCCTCTTCATCTAATTTTTGTTTAATACCTGTTATTCCATTAAAATACCCAGAATCAAAAATACCATTTTCAAATAAATATATATGATCAAGGGGATGATAATCTACATAAATGGAACCATGTTGCAAAAAAGCCGTTTCATTTCGTCTTTGCGAATTGCCGCATATTTTTTTACCGCCGAATGTTATTTCATACGAATGAGTTTTTAGAAAACAGTTGAAACCGGCATCTTTCCTTTTCTTATATCTCTCGATCTTGTTGTCTTCTTTTTTGCTTTTGGAAGAAAAATGTCCGCCATCGGGGCTTAACCCTAAACTTGTGAAAAAAAGGTACAAAAACCTTCCTACTTTTCTATATGTTTCTAGGAGCTTTCCTGCAAAAACGCCATCTTTATAGGATGAGACTACGCTATAGGTTATCTCATCCTTATGCAACACTGCTCTGCCTCCCGTGGGTCTCTTGACAATATCGTAATGTTTGCCTCTGGCCCTTAAAATAGCACCCTCACTGATATTATCTTTATCTCTTTGGAAAAATCCCAGGGAAAGCGCCGGCGGAGAAAAATAGTATAGCCTTAAGGTAGGACGGCTCGAAAAAGTATCCCTTGTTTTATACTTATTTAACAAAAACGAATCGACAGCCATGTTGTCAGCTCCGGAACAACCTCCTGAAATCATGAGATTAAAACATCCGGTTGAATAATCATCCATTTATTTAGTCATGTTTGGTATTATTCTTATGCGTTGTTCTTTAAGTATTCCTCGTAAACATTGCTATCCATAAGATCGTTCAGTACATTTTCGTCAACAATTTTTATCTGAAGCAACCACCCTGCATCGTAAGGCTCTTCATTTACAAGCTCTGGTTCATCCTTTAAGGACTCATTCACCCCTATTACATGACCATTTAAAGGGGCATATAATTCAGACACAGATTTTGCCGATTCTATCGTCCCAAAAGATTCATTTTGCTCAAGTTCGTAACCGGGCTCGGGCAAGTCAACATAAATTATATCTCCAAGTTGATCCTGCGCATAGTCCGTAACCCCTAAAATAGCGCTGTCTCCATTAACTTTAATCCAAATATGTTCTGTATTGTATTTTAAATTTTTTGGAAAATCCATACCCTCCCCCTTTTTTTCTTTCATTTTATGATTTTTTACACACAAACATAAAGCTATCAATGATACTTATAATATAAACATTTCTAAAAAATACATGATCTATTTTTCAATAAACCTCTGTACATAACCTACGTCAATCTTACCCGATACATAATCTCCGTCGTTAAGTATTCGTTTAAGAAAGGGAATATTTGTTTCAATACCCTCTATTTGAAACTCGTTTAACGCATTTTTCGCTTTTTTAATTGCGCCCAGTCTTGTCGTATCGCGTACAATTAGTTTCGCAATAAGAGAATCATAGAACGGTTGAACGCGATAACCGCAGTATACAAAATCATCAACCCTAACATTTACCCCGCCTGGCTTATTGTAAGCAGTGATTAAACCCGGGGAAGGCTGAAAATTGATAGAATTCTCAGCATTTATCCTCAACTCAATACTATGACCCTTGATCTTTATGTCATCCTGCTTTATTTTAAGCTTATCGCCATTTGCAATCCTTATTTGTTCTTTAATGATATCTATATCCGTTACAAACTCGGTAACAGGATGCTCAACTTGAACCCTTGTGTTGACTTCCATAAAATAAAATTTACCGGATTTATCAAGAAGAAATTCGAATGTAGCTGCGCTAAGATAGTCTACCTCATTAACAACCCTTAACACAGACTCAGTCATTCTTTTTCTCATAATAGATTTTACGGCAACAGATGGTGCTTCTTCTATGATCTTTTGGTGCCTCCTCTGGATAGAACAGTCTCTTTCTCCTAGGCAAATAGCATTACCGTGTTTATCGGCAAGAACCTGAAACTCGACATGCCTGGGATCATCGCAATATTTTTCTAAATAAACATCTTTATTTCCAAAAAAGGATTGCGCTTCTTGCCTTGCCTGGTGATATGCCTGTGATAAATGCGCGGGTGATAAAACCATTTTAATGCCCCTGCCGCCGCCGCCCATAGATGCCTTAAGTATCAAAGGGTAACCTATCTCTTCTGCTGCTCTTTTAAGATCGTCTTCGTTGTCCCCTATATCATCACTTCCCGGAAGCACTCCGATGCCCAAGCTTTGCACAAGCTTTCTTGCGTTTCTTTTATTACCCAATAGATTCATATTCGCCGATGTTGGTCCTATAAACTTTATGCCGCAATTCTCACAAATTTCTGCAAAATTGGCGTTTTCAGACAAAAAACCGTAACCGGGGTGGATTGCTTCGCTATCCGTTATTTCTGCGGCAGAAATTATAGAAGAGATATTTAAATAGCTCTTTGCCGTCTGCGGGGGGCCGATACAAATGCCTTCATCCGCATATTTAACATGGAGACTATCTCTATCGGCAGTAGAATACACTGCAACAGTCTTTATATCTAACTCTTTGCATGCCCTTATAACTCTAATCGCTATTTCGCCTCTATTGGCTATTAAAATCTTCCTGAACATATGTTATAGGGGCTCCACGAGAAATAAGGGTTGTCCAAATTCCACTAATTGCCCATTCTCAACAAGAATAGAAACAATGCGGCATTTCATGTCCACCTCAATTTCATTCATTATTTTCATCGCTTCTATGATGCATACGGGGCTGTTCTTTTCCACAACCAAACCCAATTCGACGAAAGGCGATTTATCAGGTGCGGGAGACCCGTAAAAAGAACCTACAAATGGCGATACTATTTCCTTTAAATTTGTTTTTTTTGTAGATTCTGTCAACTCGGGCGCATCAATCCTAGCCCTTTGCATTGAAAGCTTATTTAACTCGGCCTGCTCTACATTCTCAATTTGCGCCATGTACTCCCTTTTTTCATGAATTCCATGGTTCAAATCATGCCCCGACTTTTCCTTATAGCCCGGCTTAATGGAAATCTCCTCATCACCCTTTTTGTAGTAAAATTCCTTGATCTTATTTAATTTGATAAACTTTATCAAATCCTTTACATCGTTAATATTCATTTGATTTATAACACCTATTATTTTTACTGTTATTTTCTTTATTTTGAACTTGTCCTTTCTATATATGCTTTTGTCCTTGTATCAACCTTAATCGTATCCCCTTCATTCAAAAACAGCGGAACATGTATTACCAGGCCAGTCATAAGAGTGGCCGACTTTGTAGCCCCCGAAACCGTATCACCTCTCAGCCCAGGCTCTGTCTCGGCTATTTCAATATCAATAAAGTTTGGTACCTTAATATTTATAGGAATGTCGTTATAATATAAAATATCAATCTTGATATTTTCTAATAAAAAACCGGCACTATCACCGACCGTTTTTTTATCCATGCGAACCTGATCGTAGGTCTTATTATCCATAAATATAAAATCATCGCCTTCATCATAGAGATACTGCATGTTCTTTTCATCTATGTTAGGTATTCCAATCTTCTCGCCCGACCTAAACGTCCTGTCTATCACCCTTCCGGATATTAAACTTTTCAGCTTTGTCCTTACGAAAGCGCCTCCCTTCCCAGGTTTAACATGCTGAAAATCAATAATTTCGAAGGGCTCCTTATCCATCTCTATCTTTAGCCCTTTTTTAAAATCCGTTGTAGAATACACTGGTAAATCTCCCCCCTTTACTTCAAAAAAAAATTAATGACGCTAACTCGCAGACGTATAAATTATAAATATCATACACACATGTTTTAGACAATGTAAAATAAAACTAAATAAAAATCAACTCTAAAATTTATTAATATATTTTTAATCGGTAATTACATGCGCTTTAATTTTACCACAATATTATATTTACAACACATCTTTAGCATAAAAGCTATGTTTATTTATATGAGTGATAACCTGCGCCCCATCCTTATCAACATAGCACATATCCTCAATCCTCACACCAAACTCTCCCTCAAGATAAACCCCCGGCTCCACTGTAAAAACCATACCTTCCTTGACAGTATCCATGTTTTTGCTATATACATACGGATATTCATGAATATCGAGCCCGACACCGTGCCCCAGGGAATGAGTAAAGTATTTACCGTAACCCCTTCTTTCTATGTATTCTCTTGCCATTCTATCAAGATCTCTAAATGTAATACCTGGCTTTATTCGTGAAATTACTAATTGTTGCGCAGAATAAACCGTATCGTAAACATCTAAAAATTTTTTGTCCGGTTTTCCGAAATGTAACGTTATAGTTTCATCACTCATATATTTATCCCATTCTGCCCCAAAATCCAACAGCAAAATATCATTCTCGTCTATTTTTTTGTCGGAAGGCGTCCCATGAGGCATGCTTGAATTTTTGCCTGATAACACTATAGTTTCAAAAGACTCCTTAGAGCTGTTATTTATTAAGCATTTTCGATATTCCAGAGCAATATCTCGCTCACTTAATTGTAAATTTAGCTCCAATGTCAGTCGTATTGAATTTAATAACGAATCCTCCGCCACTAAAATGGCTTTTTTTATGATGAGTAATTCATTTTCATCCTTCAAAGAACGGATTTTTGCTAGCATGTTATGCGACGGAATCAGTGTGACCGCACTTCCAAATGCCTTTTTGAAATCAATAAATTCTTCATAAGTAAAACAAGGCGACTCGAAGAGCAAAACAAGACGATATTCAGTATCGTTATCCGAATCCGCCTTCATTGATTTTGCTATTATATTATTCGCAATATCATTATATATTTCTTTAACACCTACTATGTCTATGTTTCCACATGCGCATTTATCTATCTCTGCCTTCGCACGTTCGGTATATCTGCTATCCACATAGATAATTATATCACCATTCTTTGTCAAGTAGATATAACCCTCTCCGGAATAGTGGGTCATGTAAAAAATATTACGGCTATTTTTTATTAAAAAACCGGCGGCATTTTTATTGCCTATGGAGGAAATTAAATCTTGTATTTTAAGCATAATATCGATAGGTTAACAATGAATAACGCAAGCATGCCTTCGATATAGACAGGGGCATATCATAAAAAATCTATCTATTAGCCGGTTTATGAGTTGGAAGCGCTTTTATAAGCATGGACCTTCTGCATAAAATCATCGAGTGCGGCTATTTGGATATCTGCCACCTTCTTCTTGATATCACCCTCTTCATTAATTAGTGCTTGTAGCCTTTTAATGTTGTCAATCGCAGTGCAATCAAGAGGATTATCCTTTAAAATGTCTATGTAGATAGAAATAGCATCCTTGTAATGTCCTTGTGATTCATAAATCTCGGCAAATGTCTTTGTTTTTGTCTCTAAACTCATGATATATAACTTTTAACATACAACCATAACACTGGTCAAGGAAAATAAAAAAATTATAATTTTTCAATTATATCATTCTTAATCTTTTCAAGTGCAGACGAACTTTCTATCTTTTTGCCCCCATTATCTTTCACATAAAACGTATCAAATGCTCTATTTCCCTGCGTAGTTATCTTTGAAACAAAAATATTTATATTGAGCACATTGAAAATTATTCCTATGTCGTACAGTAAACCCTTCCTATCTAACGCTTGAATCTCTATTACTGTAAATTCGTCGCTTAGATCATTATAAATCTCGACCAAATTTGAAACATGAGGGGCACTTTTCCTGAATAACTTTTCATTTAGTCTCTTTTTCTCAAACATACCCCGCAATAACACTTTGCCATTAAAAACATTAAAAAAAACATTTCTTAATCTATGCCAATCTATTTTTCCATCAACACTGTTATATATATGATTAATAAAGAGAGTATCTACAAATCTTCCGTCTTTTCTCGTATTAATATCAGCACTCATGATGTTAAAGTCGAAATAGGAAACTACCCCCGTTATATCCGAAAACATAGACTTCTTATCTTCTCCGCAAATAATAATTTCATAGTAATCTTCCTCAATATGGGTCTTCGCCAAAAAATTAAACGGATGCCTTGTGGAAATTTTGGAAAATAGCTTGAGGTGAAGTAGTATATTATCGGGACTTTCCCTCATTAAATATCTATTAGGAGAATAAAATTTACTAATATAATCGTCGATGAAATCTCTTAGATTATTTATAGTCTTTAGGAAATTATAACCCCTCTTTCCAATAAATTTTAATACATATTCGTAAACTCTGTCTATATAGTATAGTTCACTTTTAAAATATTCCCCTGAATTCTCTAAAAACATTAATGTCCTATCGTACAACTCCACTAACAACATCTTTCTCCATGAATTAAACCTTGTTTTGGAAACTGCCATGGAGTCGCAAATGCTGACTATAAACAATAATTTTAAATGTTTTATATCTTTTACTGTATATGAAATAGATTTAATCGTTGCCGGATCGTGCAAATCCCTTCTTTCAGATGTTAATGGAAGCAAGAAGTGATTTAGTATTAAAAAACCCACACAATGCTGTGCTTCCTCATTGAAACCCAACCTTTTAGCCACCTTCACGGCAAGCTTGGAACCTATCAATTCGTGGTGGGCAGAATATCCCTTACCGATATCGTGGAGAAGAAGGGAAAAGTTTAGAATAAGCAGACTTTCGTCACTTAATCCCTCGAATATCAGCTTTAAATCCTTATTAATTCTAAATCGCGCCATATCTTCAAGATAGCGGATTCCATTGAGTGAGTGTGCATCTACTGTATAGATATGGTAGACATCGTTTGTAGAAAGTGAATCAATCTTTTCAAACTCAGGTATTAATGCGCTTAAAATCTTTGCCTCATGCATAAGCAGTAGGGTTTGATATACTCTCTTTTTTCTTTTTAGGAGACTTATGAAAAAACTTTTTGCATAATTGTCCTTTTTTATTAAACTTTTATGGGCAGAACATGCTATTTTTAGCAGATTTATGGATTCAGCATCAAGTCTTTCACCCGTTATTTGATAGACATCAAGAAGTTTAAAAATATTATTGACATCAGCTAAAAATATTTCATTATCTTTGATGTAGATCGAGCCGTTTTCAAAGTAAAAATTATCTCCTATATTGGCACTCTTTTCAACATTTAAATTATATATTTGTCTTGATTTTTGAATTAAAAGTGTAGGTTTTATTAAAAAATTTATTATTAATTTTGAAATAGCATGCACATTTTTAGCATTGGCATAGTAGTCATGCATTAAATATTCAATTTTATTCAAAAATTTTCCGTCCTTGTAATGAAGCACCTCGGCAATTTTTTCCTGAATATCAAATGTGAGCCTGTCTAATTTCTTTTCGGCTATCAAATGCATCATAACCCTAATCTTTAGTATGAATTCCTTCCCATTATAAAGATTTATTATATCCTTGGCATTTAAGGAACTATTTAATTGCTCATGTCCGAACGACCTGTCTGCTACATATTTTTCTTTCCGATTATTATTCTTGCATGCTTTATCGTTTATACCAGCGCCGTTATCCCCTCTTTCGCTTAAAGAAGCAGTTTGCTTTAATATAGCATCTATTCCGTTATTATTTACGGTATTCATAATATTTGGATTATTGTGCAGAAAATCAAGCAGGGCAAACGGTTTCTTAGCGATATAATAAACCCATTCGCAAAAGGAGTAGTCTCTTAACCCTCCAATCCCTTCTTTGACATCTGACTCAAGAAGAAATATATCATTATCAACCATCACATTAATTAACCGTCTTCTTCGTAAATTCTTCATAAGCTCAACCAAGAAAATGGATTTCGCGTCTATCTTTTTAAACTCATTTTTAAACTTTATATATAACTCCCTATTGCCCATTATATATCGAGCATTTATAAACGATGTATATGTGTTAAAATCGGTCTGCATCAAGTTGGTGGCATCCTTGACCGTTCTGACGCTCTGGGCTAAATCCACGGAGGCATCCCAGAAGAGATAAAAAAAATCCTTAAGCCTGCCGGCAACATTGTTCCGATAGGGCTTATCTGTCGTAATTATCATAATGTCTATATCAGAATAGGGACATACTTCAAGGTTGGCATAGCTACCTCCAGCTATGATACAAAAGTCACTCGACACAGACGTACCAGAAAATGCGTCCGCGATAAGAGAATCAAAGAATAGTGCAATTCTCTTTGTCGCACTAAATGAGGAAAGACCAAACAAGTCAGCACCTATGGACTTATACTCTAATGTTATCTTTTCTCTTAAGCCTTTTGGCGTCAAGCGTGTACCCCTCCTCTCTACCTATTGTTTATTTCTCGGATGAAACATATCATGCTGGGTTTTTAAGTATGATATGTCCGTATGAGTATATATTTCTGTTGTGGATATGCTGGAATGTCCCAACATCTGCTGAATAGACCTTAAATCCGCACCTCCTTTCAGAAGATGTGTAGCAAAAGTATGCCTAAGCATATGCGGTGTAATATTTTTATCTATATGCGCTAGTAATGCCGCCTTTTTAATCACCTTCCAAAGCCCCTGTCTCGTCAACGGAAGCCCCTTTGCAGTAATGAAAAGATAGCCCCTGCCTAATTTTTCATATTTTTGTCTTAACGGCAGATAGCCTTTTAAAGCATCCTTAAAAGAAAGACTGAATGGAACTATCCGTTCTTTAGAGCCCTTACCCCTAATTCTCATGAAATTCATGTCAAAATTAAAGTTTTCAAGTTTTATCCCTGCCAATTCGGAAATTCTTAAGCCGCTTGAATATAAAAGCTCCAAAACAGACCTATTCCTGGCATTTTCAAAATAGGCCCTTTCCTGGCCATGCCCCTTTCTTTTCGTCTCTTTATAACCACTATCCTCGCTTTTAAATTTCACGGCCAAAATCTTTCTAATCTCGCTATCGGTGAGGAACTCAGGTAATTTTTTGGCAACAAAAGGATACTCTATATCCTTAAATGGAAATTCTAATATTTTCTTGTGTTTGAATAAATATTTATAAAATCCTTTAAGAGAAGAATAAAATCTTGCCCTTGTTTTTCCATTTAAATTATTTTCTGCAAGATATTGCAGAAAATCTTGCAGAAATAGAGGGGGCACATCTTTAAAGTTGATGTCTTTTTTTGCAACATACCCGCAAAACTTCATCAAATCTAGGTGATACGAGGAAACAGTATTAACACTTAACCCTCTTTCTATTTTAAGGTATGAAATATATAAATCTATTTCTTGCTCTAATTCTTTTGCATGCATCATTCAACCATTAGTGAGCAATTATTTTACAAAATTTTCATTAATCTCTTCAGTTTTTATTTTGTATTTTTTTTATAAATTTCCGAAGATATTCAAAATCTAATTCTTTAAAAACAAATTTGCCTATCTCTTTCACGAGGACAAACTTAATCAACCTATCGTTTACCTTTTTATCAAGCCTCATCGCGTTCGCATAATCTTCAGGAGAAAAGTCCGGAATTATAATAGGGAGCTCTGAATTTTCAAGCAGAGACTTAATCTTATTTACCGTTTCGGCTGTACATAAACCGAGGTCCTCAGAAACCATAGCGGAAAATACCATCCCTATTGCAATCGCCTCGCCGTGTTTAACGATCTTATAGTTGTATAATACCTCTATTGCGTGCCCTAAGCTATGTCCAAAATTCAATACGGCCCTGAGTCCCAATTCTTTTTCATCCTTCTTGACCACATCTGCCTTGATAGCGCAAGATTTGTGAATAACGTGCTTCAAGCTTTTAGTATCGCGAGAAAGAATTGCTTTATAATTGTTTTCCAAATACACAAAGAACTCTCTATCTAACACCGCCCCATATTTAATAATCTCGGCAAAACCGCTTTTTAATTCGCGGTATTCAAGGGTGCTAAGCAAGTCAACATCAATAATTACGCATTTAGGCTGATAAAACGCACCGATAAGATTTTTGCCACCCGGATGATCTATGCCTGTTTTTCCGCCAACGCTTGAATCCACATCTGCCAATAGGGTGGTCGGAATCTGGATAAAATTTACCCCCCTTAAATAGGTGGCCGCCGTAAATCCAACGATATCCCCAATAACACCTCCGCCAAAAGCGATAATAGACCATCCTCTTTCAAACCTATTCTCCACAAGCTTGTCATAAATATAGGAAAGATATTTCATACTTTTCGTTTCCTCACCATCGGGTAAAACGATGATAAAAGATTCGATACCTAACCGATTTAGAAAATTATTTAAGAGTCTCCCGTACAAACCATTGACTGTCTCCGTAGTCACAACGCATACCCGACCTTTGATATCAACTTCCTTAATGACCTTCATTGTTTCATCGTCAATATCTGATGTATCCGCGCATTCACTAATTATGCACGAGCCTATTGAGATATCGTAGCTATAATCATCTACGGAACCGCTTAAATCTACCCTTATTTTCATTGAACCTCATGCCCCTTTAAACCGTTTGGTTACTGCTTTGTTTAGCATTATATCATATTTGATATCCCAACTCTTAGTCTTTTCTTGAATATTGCTGGCGAATCTGCGATATCTAAGCCATTAGAATAAACAGATATGAGTAATATAAAAATTATATTGACAAAAAGATCGGCCTGCTTTATAAACGATAGGGTATTTGTCTGTAATTGAATGGGCTCAATCCGGAAATATCTCTTTTTTAATAAATATCTTGAAGGGTAAAAAATTATGCTACATCAAATATTATTTCAAATTTTAAATTATTCAGGTTTACTAACCACACTATTAGCCGTATGGTTTTTTTCCTCCCATAAATACAAAGTAGGGTTTGCAATATCTATGTTGAGTTGTATTTTGTGGATAGCAATAGCCTATATCGACAATGTGCTAAGCCTTCTGCTTTTAAATATAATATTGTTAATATTAGATATAAGGGGGTACTTTAAGAAGGACGATGACAATAAGATGATAAATTAAACTTCAAATTCTTTACCAATAAATTCCTCCTCTAATATCATTTTCATCTCCTCTTTTTTATAGGGGTGTTGATTGCTATGAAATAAAATAAAATGGCAACACAAATTACAACAACTAAGTCATAAGGGAATTTTAGGGTATTGTTTCCACCAAAACTTTTACTCCCAAAAAATGATACGGCCAAAATAGCAATTGCATAGAATATAAACCAAAGACCGGACGCGACGGTTTCTTTAAATTTATTTTTTATTTTTTCAAAATTTGTCAGAATGAAGATTAAAATACCCACCGATATTCCTATATCCAATTTTCATAAGACACCGGAACCCGACCAGTGAATTATGAGCGTTCCAACAATGAACGCTGCGAGAGATATGGTATTAGCAAATGGCAAGCGAAACGGCCTCTTTTTGTGCGGATCTAATTTTCTAAAAAATAAGCCCTACCGGACCCAATATATAGGTGAATACCATCCCTGACGTGATAATGCCCACCAAAGACTGCCAGCTTGAAAACGGAAGAAGGTACAGTACCGAGAGGAGAAAAGTAAAAATAAGCGAAATGTATGCCGTTCCATATCTGTTGACGTTTAAATGAAAACTTTTTGGCAAAGATACATTCTCTTTAAGATAGTCACTCTCCTTTACAAGTTTTACATCTCCCGCAGAGGCCCGTTCTACACCTTTTAGTATATAAATAAATCCACTTTTTCCATATATTTTCAGCTCTTACATTGCTGAACAGTTCTATTTTATTTTCTCCTATGTTGGTCATTTATAATCCAACTACTTCAATAATTCTTAATTTAATAAATTCATCTTCATTGATAATTTCTATGCAGTTGGAGGCTTTAAAATCTTCAGCAGTAATGCAAATCCCATCGTTATATATTGACACTGTCAAATCTTAACCCTCAGTTCCCCAGTTATAAAAAGTGCATCCCCCATATTCTCAAGGGCATCTATTTCTTCAAATTATACTTGATTGTATCACTAAATTGATTTATTAGCTTCTCAGTTGGTTTTATTATTTTTAGACTTTTAAGGATTATTTTGCTAATCTCCAAAAATATTAAACCATGTAAATATAAGATATTTCGGAAATTAAAATAAGGTAGCAACGGCGCAAGCAGAAAAATATTTTTTGTATATTAACGCAGACTTTAAAATGTGATTCAATTTTGCCTTTATAACCTACAGGCATTGATTTATGACGACAAACGCCGGCATATTAGACGCAAATATTTAAATAACCTTATTTCAACACCCTTAAATAAAAATCAATATCATTAAAACTGGTCGGGACGACTGGATTTGAACCAGCGACCCCTTGCTCCCGAAGCAAGTGCGCTACCGAGCTGCGCCACGTCCCGAAAATAAAATATTTAAATATTTTTCTAAATTCTTCTTCTCATGTCTGCAACTGCCTTAACAGGATCGCCCGTCTTGAATATCCCGGAACCACTGACGATAATATTTGCTCCTGAATTAGCAACATCGGCGATGTTTAGGATCTTTACGCCGCCATCAACCTCTATTAATGTTTTTAACTCACGTTGCGATATAATCCTGTGCATCTTTTCTATCTTAAACAAAGACGAATATATAAATTCTTGCCCGCTAAAACCCGGGTCGACAGACATAATTAAGACCAAATCTACATAATCTAAAATATCATCCAAGATCGATATTGGCGTTGCAGGATTTACGGCAACACCGGGGCTTGCGCCTAATTCCCTAATCCTTTCGGCCGTCCTGTGTAAATGCACGCATCCTTCCTGATGCACAGTCAGTATATCCGCGCCGCTTTTGACAAATTCTTCAATATATCTTTCCGGTTTATGGATCATTAAGTGGACATCAAGCGGAATATCCGTTTCCGATTTTATCGCGCTGACAATATCTATGCCCGCGGTGATGTTTGGAACAAATATGCCGTCCATGATATCAATATGTATTAGATCGGCACCTGCCTTGTTCATCAACTCAAGCTCCGCCGATAGATTTAGTAAATTGCCTGAAAGAATGGATGGAGATATCTTTTTCATTGTTTTATGCTGTATAAGTTTTATAAGCAAATTATATTGTTTTTTATTATTTTAAACCCTATGCGTCATCTTTCTGAGCCGCTCAATCCTATCTTTCGTAGCAGGGTGGGTACTAAATAGATTTTTAAATGTTCCCCTTCTAAGGGGGTTAACTATAAACATATGTGCTGTTGCATGGGTCATCTTATTTGCGGGCATAGGATCTTCTTCATTGCCAGCCTCCAACTTTTTTAATGCACTTGCCAAATACATAGGATTACCACTTAACCTTGCACCGCCTTTATCTGCAGCATATTCCCTCTGCCTTGAAATTGCAAGTTGAATCAGTGTTGCGATTAAAGGGGCTATTATTGCCATCGCAAGAAATCCGACTATATTACCCTCCCCGTCGCCATCTCCGCCTCCAAAACCGCTAAACATCGCGCCCCACTCGGCTATCCATGCAAGTATACTAATTCCACCCGCAATGGTAGCTGCAACAGAGCCGATTAATATATCTCTATTTTTTACATGGGTGAGTTCATGCCCTATAACGCCGGATAGCTCGTTGTCATCTAATATCTCCAGAATACCGGTCGTAACGCAAACAACGGCATGCTGCGGATTCCTGCCCGTGGCAAATGCATTCGGGGTACTCTCGTTCACTATATAAACCCTCGGCATAGGAATTTTTCCCCTCATAGCAAGATTTCTAACTATAGAATAAAGATTGGGCCGTTCCGCCTCTGTCACTGGCGTAGCATGATACATGGACAAAACCATCTTATCGCTAAACCAATACGCACCGATATTCATTACCGCGGCAAAAATCAAAGCTATTATCATGCCCGATGTTCCGCCAAGCACGCCACCAGCAACAATAAGAATACCCGTGAGCAACAACATTAATATAAAAGTCTTGAAATAATTCATATATACAACCTCTTCATTTTTATAATTTGTAAACTATTAAATACAACCCACTACTTTGTAGTATACCTTAAAATTTTACTTATTTGCTAAAAAAATCAACCACCTTAGACGGTAAACATAAAAAACTATTCGTCAAATAAGAGTTCTTTTTGTTCCCCTTCATCTAATGCCTTTTTTTCTTTTTTTATAACTTCCTCAATTTCCTTAACGGACGGTAAATCGCCTAAATCTTTGAGATTAAAAACATCCATAAAGTGATTGGTCGTTTTATAAATTAGCGGCCTTCCTATAATATCCTTTCTGCCGGCTACCCTGATAAGATTTTTTTCTAACAAAAATCTTACTACTCCGCCTGAGTCTACCCCCCTGATTAAATCAACTTCACTCTTAATGACCGGTTGCTTATATGCTATTATTGACAACGTTTCCAACTGCGGCTTTGTAAATTTTTGAGGCTTTACCTTTAAAAATTCGGAAATTACTCCGTAGTATTCGGGCTTTGTCTTAAAACTATAATTGCCATTGTTAACCGATAAATATATTCCATGCCCTATATCTTCGTTAAACCTACTTTTTATAAACTCCATTGCCTTTGATACCATTTCCTTCTTTTGCTTGTGAACATTCAGTTCAATAGAACCCGTTTTACATTTCGCACTACTATATCCTTTGTCTCTTTTTCTATTCCTTTTCTTAGGGGTTACACTAAAAATTTCACAAATCTCTTCCATTGAAATAGGTTCATCCGACGCGAATATAACGGCCTCGATCGCTGGAGCAAGACCGTCAATATCTTCAAAATAATCGCATAAAGAGTTTAATAAAACCATAGTAAAAATGCGCGAAGAACACAAGAAAACCGTGCGGAACAGCTATTATGAGTCAAACTGATTAATTAACCGAATCTACGACGGTTATTTATAATTATTTAGAATAAAGCCCAACGTTTAATGCATCAAACCAATTCAAAAATCTATTCACCATATCTTTGCCCTTAAAAATAAGACCATGTTGCGGCGCTATAATCTCAATATCAAGCTTAGAGACCCTGTCAATCCAAACCCTCTTAGGCTCATTTGACGGCATCCACCTCTTGTGAAAATACTCCATATATTTAGTATGAGCATCGAAGTCTCTAACGAATACATCGGGCTTTTTCTTGCCTTTCTGGTCTTCCCTTGGAACAAGTGCGGCTCCGATATCGCCAGAAAAAAGTATTTTAGAAACTGGGTCGTACAAGTTTAAGTTTCCAGGGGAATGCAAATAATGCGCAGGAATTATATCGAAGGTATAATCATCTACCATATTCAACTTCATGCCCGCATCTTCTACCATTATCATGTTCTCGGGTCTTGCTCCGTAGTGAGATATGAATGTGCTCCAAATTCTATTGATTAAAACCTTAGCATCTGTAATGGAGAGCCATAGCGCTAACGCTGAAACCGTATCAGGGTCCTGATGGGAAGAAAATATATATTTCACTTCGGACATCCTAACCTTGCCCGCTAACGCTGATGAAACAGATGAAAACATCTCAATGCCACCGGGGTCTATGATCGTCGCCACATTATTATGTACAAGCAAATACTGATTTGTATCTATTACGTAATCGGGTCTATCGCTGTCTTTACCAAAATAAATAAACTTATGATTGGATGATTCAAATAGGGTTTCGGAAACCATGTATATATTTACCTCCTTTTCAAGGACTAAAACTCACGATCTAAAAATAAATTTCAGATTAAATTAAATTATTAAATCATACGCAGATTTCTAAAACCTTATTATCAATATTCTTAATAGTCTTCATGAGCCCTTCATTTAATTTACTGTCTATCCTGAGAGTATCATTTAACTTTGCGCTAACCTTTCTTATGCCAAAAAGAACATTAGATATCTCTTTAGTGGAAGCAGATGATTTTTCGGAAAGCTTCCTTACCTCGTCTGCAACAACAGCAAACCCCCTACCTGCCTCACCAGCCCTCGCCGCCTCTATCGCGGCATTCAAAGCCAATAAGTTGATTTGATCAGTTATTGAAACAATAGAACCAAGTATTTCATCTGTAAAAAGGGTCAACTTGTAAAGCTCAACCGAGTCATTGTAGGTTTTCTCAAGCGTCGAAAACGAACTTGAATACATGTGTGATAATGAATCAATAAAATTTTTAATACTATTCTTAGACTCCCTGCAGTTTTTAATAAATTGATTCAATTTTTCATTAAGTATAGGAAGCTCCTCAGAATCTTTTGCATAAGACGTCAGAAGACTATCCTTGTTTGCAATATCCTCTTGCATTGACGAAATCTTTAATTCTAACTCTTCTATTTCTCTTTTGTGCCCATCCTTAATCGCAACAATTTCGCTATTTTTTCTATCTAAAGATACGCCAAGCTCGTCGTTCTTACTCTGAAGCTCGCTAATTTCATTGAGCATCCTTCGGTATCCGCTGCTTGAGATAAATTTCATAATGCTTCCTTAGTTTTGGGTATTATTAAATTATAAAAACTAATTCCTATTTGCATGATTTTATCGCCAACGGATGCCGCCTACATGTTTAATTTGCTTAAAACACAAGCATTGGCATGTTGATACGTGACGACTGTATCCGTATGTATACCTATTATATCTATATTTATATTTAATGCAATATATTTTTATATTTTCAACAACGACACTGCAGATTCTTCTGCGGACTCTTCTTCTTCGCTTAATTTAGCTAAATTTTTAAGCGGAATTAAAAGCACGGGACAAATAGAATTTTTTGCAACCGATGATGAAATAGAACCTGATACAAATTCCTTAAAACCGGTCTTTTGATGCGTCCCCACAGCAATCATGTTTATATCATTTTTTATAGAAAAATTAAGGATTTCGACCGTTGGAAACCCATGAGATATAAATATTTCATAGTTCAAGTAGCGTAAACCAGACTTTGTTAATTCGTCCTCCACATTCTTATAACTCGCTTCCATTTCAACATGAAGGCTATTTTTTTTATTTATTGAGGAAAACGGGGGAGCGGATATCACATGCAAGATGTAAAATTTTGACAAACTCTCCCTGAAAAAAGAGACTGTCTGCGTTAATATAGAAGATGTTTCAAAATTTATTTCTACGGCTATAAGAATTTTTTTTTCCATTTCCATACTATTGATATTATCCGATTAAAGCAATTTTTTCAAGAATTTACGTATATTAAACAAGATAAACTAAGGCTATATCCTTAATACATAGCCATCTGACTCGCTTGATTTTAGATCCAAAGTAGATTATACTACTACGGAGTAGAGGCATAAAATTAAGCATTAACAATAAAAATAAGGAGGATGTATGTGTGAAGATTATCATGACCCAAATTTAACTGAAGAAACAATAAATTTGGAGATGGCAAGACAGTCCTTGATTGAGGAATTTCAGGCTATCAATCTATATCAAGAGCGCTTTGAACTTACCGATGATGATGAGTTAAAAAAAATTTTAGCGCACAATAGGGATGAAGAAAAAGAACATTCGGCAATGCTTATGGAATATATAAGAAAACATGATGCCGTTCAGGACGACAAGTTCATACACCACGACTAAAATTTTGATATACTACAATCGTATCCGTTGCTTATTCTTCATGTACATGTAGGACAAGGCAACGAGTACGCTGCGGTATGACGCTTTTCCCGCCCTGACCAATTTTGACATTGCTTCGTTATATTTCGTCTCAACATTAGTAAATTCAAGCTGATACGTATCAGTAAAAATAATGCTTTTCAAAAAGTTTTAATATATGTTATCCTATTCGTGGGTAATCCGACAACATGGCAGGACGATTGAGAACCCCGCCAGGTTCGAAAGAAAGCAACGGTATCGATTCTAAATGTGCATGTTTCTTCGGGTTGCCCTTCTCTGTCATATCATATACATACGTTGCGGTTCAAATAGTTTGCATGGGTGCAATAAATAAAATTAAAAAAATGACCGCTGCCCTTCTCACGGGCAATGAAGCGATAGCTGTTGGCGCCCACAAGGCTGGCGTGGATGTCGCTACCGGTTATCCCGGCACCCCCAGCTCAGAAATTCTTCCATATCTTGCAAGATTTAAAAATGTCGTCGTAAATTGGTCTATAAACGAAAAAACAGCGCTCGAAATAGCAATTGGTGCGTCTATAGGCTACAAACGATCTATGTTCACCACTAAACACGTCGGTCTCAATGTGGCATCCGACCCCTTAATGACCCTCGGAATAACGGGGGTTCGCGGCGGCCTGGTTATTGTCACCACCGACGATCCGAATATGCACAGTTCTCAAAATGAACAAGATAATAGATTTTACGCCAAATTTGCCAAAATACCAATGCTTGAGCCGTCAGATAGTAGTGAATGTATCGAATTCACAAATATAGCCTTTGAAATGAGCGAAAAATTCGATACGCCCGTCGTGATCAGGACTACAACAAGGGTATCGCATTCCAAAAGTATCACACATATTGAACAACCTATTCATCTATCCAACTCAACCTGTTTGACTCATATTGATAATCCTACTTTGAAAGAAAAAAATTATACAAAGGATATCGAAAAGTTTGTCATGGTACCAGTATATGCCAGAAAAAGACACAGGATGGCCGTAAAAAGATTGGAATATTTACAAGAATTTTCAAATAATTCCGGTATTAATAAGATCGAATATAACAGCCTTGATGTCGGCATAATAACGAGCGGGATCTCATATCAATATGTCAAAGAGATCGCCCCTTTCGCCTCTGTTTTGAAATTATCATTGTCCTATCCTATTCCTGATTCGCTTATCAAAGAATTTTCAAAAAAAGTAAAAAATATCGTTATAGTCGAAGAGTTGGAGCCATTTGTACAAAATGAAATATCGTCTACGGGTATAAGCCTAAAAGGCAAGGAATTTTTCGACAGATGCGGAGAACTTACGCCTGATTCGGTAAAAGACGGTCTTGCAAGGGCAGGTGTTATCGAAAAGCAGGTCGATAAGATCTCGCACAAACATGGTTACGACGGAGAATGTCTAACTGAACTAAACAACCTTCCCAAGAGACTACCCGCAAGGCTCCCAGCCCTCTGTAGCGGATGTCCGCATACATCTATATTTTATGCCCTGAAGAAACTCAGGGTCCCGGTTATGGGCGATATCGGTTGCTATACACTTGGCGCTTTACCACCTTTAAATGCAATGGATAGCTGTATATCTATGGGGCTTGCTTTTGGTGCGGCGCAAGGTCTATCATTGTCAAATTCTTCTCCTAAAAAAATTGTCGGCATAATGGGAGATTCCACATTTTTCCATTCGGGTATAACATCGTTAATTGATGCAAAATATAACAATGCTTGCTTTACGGCAATTATTTTAGACAACTCTACTACTGCAATGACCGGTGGACAAAATCATCCCGGAACCGGTAAGAATATATCATCTGAGCAACAACCTCAAGGTTGTGACATATCTTGCAAAATAGATATAAAAAAGGTGGTAGAGGCTATCGGCATAGATGAAATATATGAGGTAGATCCGTATAAATACAACGATGTCTATAAAACTTTAAAAAAGGCTCTCGGCTCTAAAAAATTAAATGTTATCATAACGAAAAGACCCTGCGTTTTGTATCCTGCTAAACTTGACTTCGGTAAGAAGTTTGAGGTACTAGATAGTTGTAACGGGTGCGGCCTATGTATGCAAACCGGATGCCCGTCCATACTTAATTCAAATAAATTTTCGGACAATAACCAGCCCATACCCTTTATTGATAATTCATGCATCGGCTGTTCTGTTTGTAAAGATGTATGTACATTTGGTTGTATAAAAATAATAGATTTATGAATATACAAAATATATTAGTATGCGGAATTGGCGGACAAGGTGTGGTTCTTGCGGGAAAAATTATAAGCCTTGCCGCATTTGAGAAGGGACTTGATGTTAAAACATCGGAGGTTCACGGTATGTCTCAAAGAGGGGGTTCTGTGTCAACCCATATAAGATCTGGCACAAAGATATTTTCTCCTCTTATACCAAAACAAAGTGCAGATATAATTCTTTCTTTCGATATATACGAAACACTCAGGTATATCAAAGACTTCTCAAATAAAAACACATTAATAATTTCATCAAATTACGGTAAAATTCCGCTATGGACAACTGCATCTGAGCATGATAGGATTTCCGTTGATGAAATCATTAATGCTATGAAAATTAGTTTTAATAAACTATTCATGATTGACAATAAAAAAATAGCAACGGACTTGGGTAACCCTAAGGTTTCTAATATTATATCAATTGGACTTTTATCAAAATTTACCGATATAGAAAAAAAATTTTGGCTCAAGATAATTGAGTATAATGTTCCCCCAAAAACCAAAAAGATAAATATAGAGGCATTTTTAACGGGCAGAAATATGGAAGGGTCCATTTAAATATGAACATACGAAAATCAAAAAATGACAGCATTCCAATTAATTACTTTGAAAAAAAGTATGAAACAATGGAGCCTCTGGAATTAAGAGCCCTCCAAATAACAAGACTTCGAGAAACCCTAAAGACCGTTTTTATAAAAAATAATTTTTATAAAAAAAGATTCAATGACGCAGGTATTACTGATATAAGCGATATTGATAATATCAAAAATATAGACGATATTAAAAACTTGCCATTTACATCAAAAAAAGACCTCGTTGATAACTATCCGATAGGTCTTTTTTCCTGCTCATTAAAAGATACGGTTAGAGTTCATGCCTCCTCTGGCACAACCGGAAAGCCTATCATAGCAGGATATACAATGCAGGATATCAAAATTTGGTCGCAACTCATGGCGAGAGTTTTATATGCATGCGGGATAGACAAGAATGACATAGGACAAAATGCTTACGGTTATGGGCTATTTACCGGCGGACTCGGTGTTCATTATGGTGCGGAAGCCGTAGGAATGACAATTATTCCGATGTCCACAGGATTTACCGAAAGACAGTTTACCATGATGGAAGATTTAGGTACTACCGTTCTTTTCTGCACCCCCTCTTACGCCATTTTTTTAGCAGAAGAAATACATAAATTCATAAAGGATACATCGAAAATTAAATTAAGAAAGGGTGTATTCGGAGCAGAACCATGGTCTAACGAATTTAGACAAAATATCGAAGATAGTCTTAATATAGATGCATATGACATTTACGGACTTAGTGAGATTATCGGTCCGGGCGTTGCTTTCGAATGTGTCTATAAAAATGGACTGCATATAAACGAAGATAACTTTCTTCCGGAGATAATAAACCCAAAAACAGGCGATGTTCTCAGGGAAGGGGAAACCGGTGAATTAGTTTTGACGAGTCTAAATAGGCAAGCTATGCCACTTATAAGATTTAGAACTAAAGATATAACAAGCTTTTATACGGGTAAATGTAAATGCGGAAGATCTTTCGTTAGAATGCATAAGATAAAAGGAAGAACCGATGATATGATTATTTTAAAGGGGGTCAACATATTTCCATCTCAAATTGAATCAATAATATTTAAAAATAATTATCTTGAACCAGTTTACCTTATCGAGCTATACACAGATAATCTTCTTGATAAAATGAACATTATCATAGAACCTAAGCAAAATATTTTTAATATGGGTGAGAACAAGATAGATGAAATAATAAAAGAAGTTTCTCATAAAATATATGAGTTAGTAGGCGTTCGGTCCAAGGTAACTGCCCTTCCGCCAAAGACTTTAGAAAGAAGTCAGGGCAAATCTAAGAGAATTAGAGATTTAAGGAAAAAGTTGTAACCGTCTTATTTCTGTATCCAGCCTATGTTACTATTTTTCGTATTAGTGCGCGCAACATACTCACGTCCACAAGCGTATCCCTGCACGGACCATTAGGTCTTATATTGGGTAATCCATAAACAGGCATAGGGAAACTGTCTATAATGCCCGAACTTAAATCTCTTTCACACGCTACCGCTATCACGGCTTTGGGTTTTTTTTCCTCTAACACCCTTCTTGCCAGTGTTCCGCCCGTTGCTACAGCAATAAAAATATCTCTCTCATCACTCAAAAAAGCAAGTTCTTTTATGTTGCACTTTCCGCAATTAAGGCAATTATGGACATCTTCAATGATCTTAGCCTTACAGCTGTGCAACTGCAAACAATGCGGAAGCAAAATAAGTATTCTATCCTTAACTATTCTTTGATTTAAAGAGAAAAGCAAAAAATTATTTATTTCTACAAAAGACCCCTGCATCTTATCCCTATTAATCCTAAAAACGGATGTTATAATGACGGCAATGGGGTACAAAAATCTGATCAAAATATACCTTGCGGGATAAACCAATATCGTTTGATTCTTATCCTTTTTTCGGGATAAGCTTACAAAGAAAATTAGTAATAATACAAAAACTGTTGCCGCAAAAAATAAAAATATATACAGTGGCAAACTTGGGCTTAGCTTTTCAATACCACCCGATATCACCCAAAATAAAAACAAGGCTATCAGTAACAACACAAAGATTGATGCTGATATTATTTTTAAGAAATAAACATGTTCTTTTTTTATTAACATAAAAAAATTCCTAAATTATTTTAATATAACTCCTGGTTTTATCCTATACCCATTGATAAAATCAATATGTTTCATGGGCCTTTTTCCTTCAGGTTTAAGCCTTAAGAGATTTAAGTAGACCCCTCTTTTCGCTGTTTTTATAACCAAACCAAATTTACTCGCTAAAATAACCATGCATGGAACGCGGGATGCAACCAACAAAGAAGATATATTTTTAATAAGTTCCAGGGCTTCATTGCGATTATTTTCTATATAGTCATTATAGCCGTAATACCCATCGCAACCGCCATATATATCTAAATTGCCTATTTTATCTGTGCTGTCGATACTATCGCGGTTAAAATTTTTCACTGCAGTAGGGGTTTTTTTGCCAGTCTCGTTATTATCTTTAAACCGATCTGTGATAAATTCTTGTTCGTCAATAATCAATTTTGCATCAAGGAGTTTGATATTTTTACCGTTAAACATAAAAAAAGCCCCTCCCGATTGATTGAAAGCCCTCACTTTTGAATATATTTCAAGCGGTTCATCGCGAAAAAAATCTATTCTTTGCATATCTAAATTGATAAGTTTTGATTCAGTCCTATTGCTTATTTTCATCGAAGACTGCGGATGTGCATATTCAAAAACATGCAATCTTATCTTGAAAACATTTTTAATAACATCCGACAATAAATCCCCTCCTAATTTTGAAAGATTTTCATAGAGGGTTTCATAGTATTCATCCTTACCTATATGCATTATATTTTGAGCTACAACGGGACCTGAATCTACTCCGCTATCAAGTGCCATTATAGACACGCCGCTATATTTAACCTTCTTTAATATTGCATAATGAATAGGACTTGGCCCTCTTAGATCGGGAAGCAAAGACGGATGTAGATTTAAAACCCCGTACCTTGGAATATCTAGTACGTCGTCAGGAAGGATAACCCCAAATGCCGTAACAATTATTAAATCTATGGATAGTGATTTTAAAAATTCTATTTCTTCAATATTGTTTCTTAGTGTCTTGGGAGTTTTAACCTTTATATTAAACTTGTCTGCAACTAAATGCACGGAGGATTTAACAACGCACATCTTCTTGACGCTTCTGGTAGGCGGCTTAGTATAAACACATTTCAAATCTAGAACACCGGACTCAGCAAGAAGCAGTACACTTCGCAAGGATTCCGAAGCAATCTCAGGCGTCCCCATAAAAACTACATTCAAGGGCATATTTGGGTTATCACAATATGACATAACACATAATAAAATACACAAAAACGCTTATAAAACAAAGAATAGCAATTATTCTTCGGCATTCAAATTAGGAATTAAGAGGTATAATTGATATCTTTTTCTCGCTTCTTACCCTTATTTTTTTTAAGTGTAGCATTGTATAAAGAACGCTTCAACGGCGAAGCTTTATCAATAAATAAAATTCCATTGAGGTGGTCTATCTCGTGTTGAAATGCTATAGACAGTAAGCCCTGCGCACCCATAACAACCTCTTTACCCAATAAATCCAAAAATTTAACCTTAATGTTACTTGCTCGTTCGATATCGGCATTAAATTTAGGGATAGAAAGGCACCCCTCCTCATGAACAACCTTGCCCTCTTTAAAAACTACCTCTGGATTAATCGCTACAATAAGACTTCCGCTTGCGTCAAGAACATTCCCTTCTTTCAGGTTATTTTGCACAGAAAAAAATTTATCCCTATCTTCTTTTTTGTGCACATCCATCACGATGACACGCTTGTTGATACCAACCTGCGTGGCGGCAAGCCCAATGCCCTCGGCGCCATACATTGTGTAAACAATATCTTTAATTAAAGATACACTCTCTGCAATTTCACCTAGGTTTAAAGACCTTGCTTTTACCCGTAATTTTATATCCGGATACTTTAATATATTCAACAACCTCATGCCTAACTCAACGAATTCATTATTACAGATGTAAATTTATATTTTTTATCATTACCACAAAAAACCGTAACCCAGATAGCTACTTTGCCATAGCATTAAAATTAAACTTTTTTTGATAGATAACCAAACCATGCAAGGTCAACGGTAGGTTATACAAATGCTCGGCAACAGACCTAGGCAACCTATGCTTAACAGGCTTCGATGGAACTTTTAATATTGCAAGACCAACAGGATTTTTTTTCCTTTTCACCCGCAAAAGAGGACCGCCCCTTAGTTGTTCAGGAATATCCTTTTGTGGCGTTATTTTAAACATCCCTGTTATCTTTTCTGAATTAAACCATATACCTTTATTCCATAAATAATACAATCTATCGTAACGATAATAAACCTTATTATTCTTTTTATTGATATAGGCTTCAATGCTGTTAGGCATTTTTAGTATTATATATTTATTACTTTCGGAATAATACACTTGCCTGCCTTTCTTAACCGTAACGGTAGCAGAATAAGCATAATTGGACAGCCGCGGAACAAGACCTGCGATCAGCAAAAGAAACATAATTAATAATGCTCCGTATATCTTGCCACTTTTCAATTTTATTAGTAAATATGACATGACAATCTCCAGATTAAGGTTTCTTAAATATACCATTATAATCACTAAAAATCAAATCAGGGGCATTGGATTTATTGATTACTCGTTCCACACGTAAAATTAAGAAGGTCTTACTATTGATTTTGTGAAAAAAATGTTTTACAATATAGGAAAATGGGTTGGCTACAAATAACCGCATAAGCATGTCTATAATTTAGGGAGATAAAATGCCACTTCTTAGCGAACAGGATTCTAAGTTCCTAACTAAAGATTTTAAAACCAAACTTAACAATGATATTAAGATATTATTCTTTAAATCCGAAAACAACTGTTTATACTGCAACGAGGCGAAAAACATCTTGCTTGAAGTATCAAATCTCAGCGACAAGATAGTCATTGAAGAATTTGATTTTGATAAAGACAAGGAAAAGGTTGCACAATATTCCGTTAAAAGAGCACCTTGTATTGTCATAGAGGGGGATAAGGACTATGGCGTTCGTTTTTATGGCAGTCCTGCAGGCCAGGAGTTTATGACATTAATCCACGGAATAATGAATGTGTCCGCTAAGGATACTGGTCTTTCTGAAAAGACAGTGGAGAAACTTAAGGAAATCAAAAGGCCTTATGATATCCAAGTGTTTGTCACCCCTACCTGACCTCATTGTCCGCCGGCGGCGGTTCTAGCGTACAATTTTGCTATCGAAAACGATAATGTAACAGCAGATGTAGTGGAGATTCAGGAATTTAAAAATCTTGCCGATGAGTACGAGGTCTTTAGCGTACCCAAGACGGTCATGAACAATAATGAAGAAGTTGTTGGCGCCGTTTCAGAATCCGTTTTCCTGCAAAAGGTTATGGAAGGATATGCCAAATCCTGATACTTATTACTCTCATTAGGCTGTCCTCCCATTGTAATGCCATAAGAAAACCATGGAAATTTATTGGGAGTTTTTAGCCGTCAAACAAAACGGCATTTTTATCACTCACCCCCAGCGACTCATTGCTTTGTCTCACAAATCAAAAATAAGTATTGAATTATTTTTAAAATATGATATAAGTTGTTAATGGGAATTCAAAATAATATGGGAATACAAATATATGCAACCAAAATTACACAGTTATTGTATAGAGAAAACCTTTGAGCTTCTTTATAATGATTCGAAACACGATGTTGTAAATACCATTTTTAGTCGTAGTATTTCAGGCTTAAAACCTGACGAACGCATTAAACTAATGCAACATGGTTCTTACATAATAGATAGGCTTGCCATTAAAAGATTAAGGGTTCACTGGTTTGGCGGGCACTATTTATATCCTCATTCACACGCAGGCTATATCAGGGGATTCTCCGATGCGGGTACCAAGTGCGCTCAATTATTTAATGTCGCTGTAAAAGATTGGGAACATGGTAGATTTAAAAGAGCATTTATAGCACTAGGCGGCGCAACGCATTTGGTCCAAGACTTGTGCATACCATTTCACACTACCAATTTGGCATTGAGAAGGCATGTTGTTTTTGAGAGGTGGATGTCGTCGCGTTATTTAGATCTAAATTTATCCTTAGAGGGCGGCACTTATAAATTTAAGCCTCTAAGTGGACATTACGACGATAAGCGCCCTTTTGGCTGGGTTGATTACAACGCACACAATTCTTCCAAATTTTTACCTGAGTTATTGTATGCCAGGACAAAAATGGAATATTTTAATTCACTTAGTATAATTGTACCTGAAGCGATAAGGACATCGGCCGGTTTTATAGAATTATTCACTAAAAGTATTACGGTCGGACACAAGCTTGCTCTCTCTCGCAAGGGTTATGAAGTGAAAAATAACAGCTCTGCAAAACGATAATTTGGCAAAAAATCTCTCTTCCAATCATGGCGGAAATATATTATTCTACGAAAAAGATTTATATGCCCGCACGGTCGATACTTGTGATTCTAAAGGTGTAGTTTTTCCAAAGCCTAAAATAATAGACTTCTCTGCCAGCATCAATCCATTCGGGCTAAATAGAAATGCTGTCAAAATTTTAAAGAATCGCAGATTGATAAAATTTTTTATTGAGAACTATCCAGATACCTACCCCGATGCACTGGTAGACGCCATATCCATCTATCACAATGTTAATAAAGAATCTATATTTTTAGGTGCCGGTGCTACGGATCTTATCTTCAATACTGCGCGGATCGTGAAACCGAATAATGTTCTTATCATTGAACCTTCTTTTATGGAATATGAAAGAGCAGCAATGGCCGTTAAATCATCCCTTGTTCATGTAAAAACATATCCTTTTAATAATTTTAAAGTTTCGGGAACTAGCTATGTGAATCTTTTAAAAAATATAGAGGAGATGAATGAAAATAGTTTTATTTTTCTTGCAAGCCCCTCCAACCCGGCAGGTACCATTACCTCTTTGCATAATATTGAAGCAATATTAAATAAATCGAAAAAAAGGGGTGTATTCTTGATTTTAGACGAATCATTTATGGACTTTTGTGAAGAATTTTCAGCTAAACACTTGATTGGCAAATATGATAATTTGATCATAATTAGGTCGCTAACAAAATTTTTTGCTATGCCGGGGCAAAGGATAGGTTACGTCATTGCGAATAACAAAATCATTAGAATGTTCTCTGAGTATATCATTCCATGGAAGATTACCAATATCGGCATGGCCATTGCTATCACATCTTTAAATGACAAAGGAGGCATGGCCGTCACATTGCAAAAATTAAAAAAGTTAAAATCAAATTTCTACAACAAACTAAAAACTATAGATGAATTAACAGTAATACCGAGTGCGGCTAATTACTTCTTAATTAAAATTAAATCTAAAAATTTTACGGGAACAGACCTAAAAAACTATCTCTTAAAAGTAGGTATTCTAATTAGATGTTGCAAAAATTATCGCGGCTTAAACAATCAATATTTTAGAGTGGCTGTTAAAAAACAATTAGAAAATAAATATCTAATCGAAAAAATAAAAGAATTTATAAGTAAGTAAACCGTAAGAAGGAAAATTTAATTTCGCTTATGAAAATAATTAAATATATTTTTTGCAACGGTTTTATTTACGCCCTTAACGCTTGCCAGTTCAATAATTGATGTATTTTTAATATAATCTACGCTACCCATATTTACTATCAAACTCTTGTAAGTCTTTTCCCCTACGCCACTGATATTTAATAATTCCGATGCAACCAGAGACTTCCTCTTAAGCTTTGAATAATATGCCACCGCAAATCTATGTGCTTCATCCCTCAACTGCATCAGCAAAAAAATCACTTCTTTGTTCTTTTCGAAATTAACCTCATTTTTCCTATTTGGCAAATAAATACTATCCGTTTCAATATTTTTATTCATATTTTTTGCCTTTGCTATAGCCAATAATACAGGTATGCGGTCAGGGGCTATCAGGCCTTTTTCCTCAAACTCGTTAGCCACTTTAATCAAAACATTTAGCTGACCCTTCCCTCCGTCCACAACGATAATATTAGGCAAAGGATCTTTACCTTGAACCGCATTGTTAAATCGCCTATATAAAACCTCATACATCATTGCATAATCGTCGGGAGTGTTCTTTGACCTAATCTTATATTTTCTATATAGCGAAACGTCTTTCTTTCCGTTATTAAAAACCGACTTGGAAGCAACGGCATAGGTCCCGGATATGTTTGAGATATCAAAGCATTCTATTATTTCAGGATATTTATTTAAATTCAAAACTGCCTTTAAAATTCCAAGTGCTTTTACCCTTTTACTGTAATCCCTGTCTATACCATTCCCTCGTTTTTCCCCTTCATGCTCTTCCGTTTCATATTGATAAGTCTTTTCCATAAAGTTTTTTCTTGCATTATTGAGGGACATCTCCATAATATCACTATATTTAGCATTTAATCCGGCGACACCGACTACTTTTATCTTTATCGATTTAGTGGTAAAACACCGAATATAGTTCATGATACTATTTTTATCATCAATATCTATCCCTATGGGGATCAAAATCTCATTCGCTATATCTCCCTTAATTTCTAAAATCCTTGAATAGTATCTATTTAGGAATGCGGCGAGCATCTCGTTGTCATTTAAATACATATTTTTAAAGAAATAGTTTCTTGAATCTATTACCTTTCCGCTTCTCACAATAATAACCGTTATATCTATTTTATCCTCTTCGCCATAAAATCCTATAACATCAATATCTTTTTCATTTTCCAAGACAGTAACCTGTTTTTCATTGATTACCACTATGGCATTAATTTTATCCCTAACCTTTATAGCCGCTTCGAAATTTTGTTCCTTGACAAATTGGTTCATTGATTTTTTTAAATCATTCAGTAACGACTTATTTTTTCCTTTTAGCATCAGCCTCACATTGTCCACGAGCCTTTTATAGTCTTGCATGCTTATATAATTACAACATGGAGCCACGCACCTATTTATTTGATAATAAAGGCATGGCCTTTTCCTTGCCGCATAAGAGTTAAATTTACTATCACTACAAATTCTTAATTTAAAAATCTTATTTATAGTTTTAATAGTTTGACTGACGGCAAACGAATTGGAATATGGGCCAAAATATTCTCCCTCGCCCTTCTTAAAACTCCTCGTCTTTATTATAAAAGGGTAATCTAATACAGATTTTGCTATCTTTATATAGGGGTAAGATTTGTCATCCTTAAGGCTAATATTATATTTGGGTTTATACTGCTTAATTAAATTGTTTTCCAACAGAAAAGCATCCAATTCATTTCTCGCTATTATCGTTTCAATATTATGAATTTTTGAGACTAGATACCCTGTCTTAATGCTTGTTTTTTTATTGGAAAAATATTGCGAAACCCTCTTTTTTAAGTTTTTTGCTTTCCCAATATATATAACGTCCCCTGCTATGTTTTTCATTAGATAAACACCAGGGGATTGAGAAATATTTTTAATGCTGATAGCTAAATCTCTATTCATAAAAAATCAAACGGCATCCATTGATAACATCTGTTTTTTAATTGCATTTATTGCATCCCTTATAGTGGATGCTTCCTCGAAATTGAGTTCCTTAACGGCCTTTTTCATTTTTCTCGAAAGATTCCTGATTCTTTTTTCGGCCTCTTTGGGACTAATCATTAGAGGTTCTTCCGCATTTAATCCGCCGGATAAATCTATGTAATCCTGTTCGAATATAGTAGTTAAAAGCTCGGATATATTTTTCTGTATCGATTTAGGGGTTATATTATTTTCTTTATTATATTTTTTTTGAATTTCCCTTCTTCTCTCCGTTTCCGATATAGCGTATCGCATTGATTCCGTTATTTTATTGCCGTATAATACAACCCTACCCTTTATATTTCTCGCCGCTCTTCCTATCGTCTGAACCAGTGACGTTTTGGAACGCAGAAATCCCTCTTTGTCAGCATCCAAAATACCTATGAACTCAACCTCCGGAAGATCTAATCCCTCTCTTAGCAGATTTATGCCGACTAAGACATCGAACTCGCCTAACCTTAAATCCCTTATAATATTAAATCTTTCCAGTGAATCTATATCAGAATGTAAATATTTAGCTTTAATCCCGCTATCATTCAAGAAATCAGTTAAATCTTCAGACATTCTTTTTGTCAGGGTCGTTACTAAAATCCTGCCACCCTCCTTAATCGTTTTTTTAATCTCTGAAATTACGTCATCCACTTGGTTGGTTTCCGGCCTTACTTCAATGTGCGGATCAATTAATCCCGTCGGACGAATTATTTGTTCTACAATTTGCGAACTGATATTTAATTCATATTCCGCCGGCGTTGCCGAAACGCAGATAAGATTGTTTATATGCGATGAAAACTCATCAAAATTCAAAGGGCGGTTATCGAGTGCGCAAGGAAGTCTAAATCCATATTCAACGAGGTTGGATTTTCTAGAAATATCTCCGTTATACATAGCCCTAATTTGCGGAATACCAACATGGGATTCATCAATCATAATAATAAAATCCTTTGGGAAATAATCGAGCAGCGTTGGAGGAGGTTCGCCCTTTTTCCTTCCGGTTAAATGTCTTGAATAGTTTTCAATACCGGAACAATAGCCCATCTCTTGTATCATTTCTAAATCGTACATCGTCCGTTGTTCAAGCCTCTGCGCCTCGACAAGTTTACCGAAAGATTTAAGCTCCGACACCCTACCTTTTAGCTCTTTCTTGATGGAGTTAACGGCACTTTTTAAAACAACCTCATCGGCAACATAATGAGACGCAGGATAAATTGCAACCCTTGAAAGCTTTCTTGTAACAATGCCCCTCAGCGGGTCAATCTCGGCTATTAGAGAGATTTCGTTCTCAAAAAACTCTATCCTTACCGCAATTTCTTCTTCATAGGCCGGAAATACATCAACGGTACCACCCCTTACCCTAAATGTCCCTCTATGAAAATCTATATCATTTCTCTCATATCTGATATCGGTTAGCTTGTTTAAAACATAGCTTAAATCCAGTTCGTCACCCTTCTTCACGTCTAAAAGCATGTTGGCATAGCTTTGTGGAGAACCGAGCCCGTATATGCATGAAACAGACGCAATTACTACAACATCTCTCCTCGAAAGAATTGAGCGGGTCGCCGAATGTTTCATCTTATCAATCTGGTCGTTTATGGCAGAATCTTTTTCTATGTAGAGATCTTTAGAAGGAACATATGCCTCCGGCTGGTAATAATCGTAATAGCTTATAAAAAATTCCACCGCATTTTCTGGAAATAGCGATTTAAATTCTGAATAAAGCTGCCCGGCAAGTGTTTTATTAGGCGCAATTATTAGAGCCGGCCTTTCAAGCTCCTTAATGACATGCGCCATCGTAAATGTCTTTCCGGAACCCGTAACCCCCAAAAGCGTCTGGTATTTATAATTCTTACGAATTCCATCTATCAGTGAATTTATTGCCTTCGGCTGGTCTCCGGTCGGACTGTTTTCAGAAACAAGATTAAAAAGCCCCATGCGTACTATTATACATCAATAAAGCACAACACTCTACTACATTAATGTTTGAATTTGAATTTGTACACTTCGGACTAAAATTAGACTCAGGATATTTTCATCTTTCGAAACAGCCGCACTTGTAATTTTATTAAACGGCTATTCATATTCGCTAACGGTTTTCTTGCCATATATATAATTATAATTGAGAACAAGGAAACAGCAAAGGAACCGAATATATCGAAGGGAAAATGAACCCCCGTATAAACTCGGGCAAAGCCCACGGCAACCGCAAAAAAGAGATAAATTATTCCGAAAAATTTTTTATTAAATAACAAAAATCCAAAGGCCACGGAAAATGCAAGCGTGGCATGATCGCTTGGAAAAGACGAATCGCTCGCATGGCGAATCAATAGATGCCCTAATCCGACTACGAATGGTCTCGGGTGATAATAAAATAATCCGATTACAAAATTTATAAAAAGTCCGAAAATAACGGTATATAAAGAATATAGAGATTCACTTTTAGCCCTTGAAAAATAAACAATTACAAGCGATATCAATATGATAAGGGGAGAATATAACGCTATAAAAACATTGGCATGGTTAAACTGACCGCCTTGCACAGCCAAGCCATTTATCCGTAGAAACAGTGCACTATTTAGTGGATTTATGTGATAAATAGCCATAAGTTGTAATGGTACCATACCCAATACTCATGTGTCAAAATAATTGCATAAAAATAATAGATATTTTTTTACCACTTGCTTTTTCTCCTCAGACTTCCGGCCCTATTTTTGAAGTAAAGATAATTTCTATCCGTTCTGTTAACAATAATCCATAGTTTTCACATTGACCTACTTTATTGCGACAACCACTAAAGTATTTTCATTTTTTTATTGACGGAAACAGCAAAATGCTTTAGGCTGTACGTATGCGAATGAGACTTAAATTTATATATCTAATCATTGCATTAGCTATATTTTGTACGCCGCTCGTTACAGGAACGGCTTTTGCCAGAGAAAATTTGCCCCTTAATAATAGGATTAATATAAGTTCTGCTTACTATTTTCTCGAACCCCATAGCATTTATGGTTCATGGTATATAGGTTCAGTGAAATATTACAATAATTCAGATAAAAAATTTAATTATTTTATTGAGGGAGATGAATTTTCAAGAACAATAGAGGGCAGTGGTTTTCTTGGAACATTTGGAGCTTACACAATCTGGTTACCTTGGTTATACACCTACTCTGATATTTCTATGGGCTCTAACTATCTCTTTTTACCCAAATTCAGAATAGACAACAATTTTAATTTTAAATTAGGTAAACATAAAAATATTGTATGGGAGATTGGCGGATCCTACATAAAATACAATAGTAATAATGTAAACATAATATATTCCACCGGCATCACTTACTACTACAAGTTATGGATAGCAAGTTATCGGCTGTTCATGTCCATCAGCGATCCTGGCAATGCTGTGTCATGGTCGCATCTGTACTCTATAGGCTACGGAAAGCGTTATAAAGAAAAAACATATCTTAATATAACCACCGGAAATGAGGCATATCTGACTACCTATCTGCCGCTACAAGATCAATCTCAAGTAAACTATAATTCCTTGGGCATAGAGGTTCGCCAGAGGATATGGTTAAGAAGAGATTTTGGAATCATAGGGAACTTGGAATATTTTATTCTCCAAGATAACTATAGAGCTTTTGGTATAAACATCGGGATTTTTAAAGATTTCTAATAGATCTAAATGATAAAAGAAACTATATTCTATCACCGTGCTTATAGGAAGCGGCTATTTTCCAAAAAAAAAGTTTTTTTTGAAAGTGTGGTTCTTTTATCCCCCGTCTTACTTGTGTTGCTTCTTTATCCGGTGATAACTCTCTACATTAGTAAATTTTCCGCGCTGATTCTTTCAAGATATTTCATTAAGGAAAAAATAAGCATATTACAAAGAGACTATATTCTTTCACACTTATACATAGTATCGACGCACACATTATTGCATTCACCGTTATTTTATCTCTTATTTTTTTTACTTTCTTTTCTTGCCCTTATTGTTGCATTAGCGCTTTCAAAAAAACATATTTTTAAACCTATTTTTTTATATTTAATATACATATTATTGATAAACGTAATATCGTCGATATTCTTTGTTTTAATCCCGTTTCAATTTCCGTACGATATCACAATTTTTTCAGATTTATATATGAAAACGGAAGTAGCTATATGGTTTTTTATACCACTCATCCTCGCAATGGCATTGATTTCTGTTCCATCTAATATTTTGTCAAAATTTTTAGTATCCATTGCCACAATAATTTATTCAATCATGTTTGCCGTTGTCAGGTATATTTTATTCTTGTATATATTGCAAAAATTTTCTTTCGTATTTATGTCCACACTATTTTTTGCATTAGGACCCTTGGTTGATTTTATATACATAGTCGGCATTTATTCTTATTATCTAAGCTTGATATCGGAAAAAAATAAAAATAGCGTGGGAGAAGGACAGTGGCTATATTGATTGTCATAACTATTTTGAAGATTTATATGTTACTTGTGATATTGGTTATGGTAATTTATGCATTTAGACATAATCTTTTCACATTTAATCGCATATTTGGCGAACAAAAATTATACTATAGGGATATACTAGACTCCACATTTACCATGGTATCAATTATTATTCCAATGTACAATGAGGAGAGAACCGCGCCCCACATACTAGATTTATTAACAAAATCAGATTATCCAAGGTCTAAGATGGAGATAATACCTGTAAATGATAGCTCAACAGACAAAACAAGGGCAATACTTGATTCTTACGCCTTAAGGTATCCCTTTATAAACCCTATTCATAGGGAAAGCGAAAATAGGGGCAAGGTGCCTGCTCTAAATGAAGCATTAACAATCGCAAGGGGGAATATAATACTGGTCTTTGATGCGGATTATCTTCCTTCAAAGGGTATGGTGAGGGATTTAGTTGTTGCCTTTGAAGATCCCAAGGTTGCTAGTGTAATGGGAAGAGTAATGCTTATCAATACCGGAAAGAATTTACTAACCCGGCTACTAGATTTGGAAAGAACAGGCGGCTACCAAGTTGACCAACAAGCAAGGTATAATCTCGGGCTTATCCCTCAATATGGTGGAACGGTCGGCGGTTTCCGAAAAGAATTAGTACTTGCCTTAGGCGGATTCGATGAAAAAATTCTTGCCGAAGATACCGAACTAACATTTCGTTTATTCATCAATGGATGGGATGTAGCTTACGCCAATCGTTTAGAATGCTACGAAGAGGCGCCGGAAGAATGGAAAGTAAGAGCAAATCAAATTAAAAGGTGGTCAAGAGGGCACAACGGGGTCTTGTTTAAATATCTTTGTCCGGTTATAAAATCAAAACATTTAAATTTTTATCAGAAATTAGATGGAACTCTTTTACTTTTTATGTATTTAATTCCATTTATTTTCTTATTGGGTATATTAGATTCTATCGTATTGTTTTTTTTAGGCGAGATGAATCTATTAAATTATGTCATTATATACTTATTAATAGGAATGTATGTAACTTTCGGAAGCTTCGCCCCATTTTATCAAATAGGAGTTGGAGCCTTTTTAGACAGAACTTCCTATAGAATACGCTTGTTGCCATTTTTCTTCTTCATTTTTATATTTAATTTATGGTTTATTTCTCAGGGTTTTATAGAATCAGTCATTGATGCGATAAGTAATAGAAAAGTCACATGGCATAAGACAAAACGGTACAGAGACTATAAGGCTACTGGAAAATGAATTTTGTTATATTAATTCTGATATTTGCAATTTTCATAACCATGCCTTTTATTCCTGGCATAATAGAACTTTTAAGGCCAACTGACGACAAGCCGATGTTTATAAAAATGGGGTATTCTAAGGATGCTCGGTATTTTGGTAAGTCATTCAGGAAAATATTAAGGAATTCTCTCAAGAAAGCGAAATTTAAAAAAAATATAGCTGAAGTAAAATTATCATCTGGTTTAGAAAAAATAGAGGTTATACGTTTTAATTTTAATCCTGATAAAAAAATTTTTGAACATATCCTGCTTATTTCTGGCGATTTGATTGCAAAAAACAATAATATTTTTAACAAAGAAATTTATGTTACTGGCAATGCATCGTTTGGACGCAATAATTTGATTCGTGCGGCGTTAGTTGATAAAGATGTAGAGCTAACAGGAAACACAAAAATAATAAGATGGCTTGATGTAGATGGCAATATTAAGACAGAAGAAGGAATTAATCTCGGGATAAGCGTCTCTTGCGGGAAAGAGCTGCAATTGTCTAAGGACTGTGAGTTTAGGCGCCTTTTTGGTAATCCTATTTCAACTTTCAACAACATATTTTCTACAGATTACGACATATCAAGAGACGAAAAAAAACACACTGACAACCACATTGTTCTAACATATTTTAACAAAATAATGAATGAGGATATAGTACACGATAAACCCACCACCGTAAAAGGCAACCTAATAACAAACGGGAATATAGAAATTAGAGACGAATTCACTATAAATGGCAACATAAAGGCAAGTGGAAACGTAATAATAAAAACGGAAAAAAAAGTTAACATTACAGGGAATGTGATATCTGACAATACTATAATCATGAACGGGAATATAGAAATAACCGGCAATATATTTTCACAAGAAGAGATTGAGATTGAGGGTGTCCGCGTGGGACACGTCGGCGAGGTCAAGTCCGTGATAGCAAAAAAGAAATTGACGATTGGTAATAATGTTACCATTTACGGTTTTGCTTTAACGGAGGGAATAGGCATCGTTCGGTAGTTGTTTAATTTCAGAAAAATCATTATCACGACTAAAACTATTTATTTTTGCTTAAAATAGATAAAATTACGGTATAATCAATTAAGATCTATTTAGAAAATGGAGGCAACCTGAAAAGATAGACACTTCTGTTTTTTAAGGGAAATATAAATGAAAAAAAATAAAACTATAAAGGCTATATTTATTACTCTTTTAATTGTATTGATTATTGTGCCTATTACTTATTACAGCTATAACCGCGTCTTAAAATACGAGAAATTTCATAAGATTAAAAATATAAGGGTTCTTTTGGTATATGGCACATCAATGACTCCAGATGATAAGTCTATTTTATCCGTTTACGCGAGCGTCTTGCAAGAAAAAGGAGTCGCCTTTAAAATAATAAGTTGTTCCGACCTTATATCTTTCGATCCTCTTTCCAGTAGTAAAAATGTGCCTGCAGTTATATTTCCGGATATGTCAGATCAGGAACTCCCTTCCTCTATAGAATTTTGGGCAAAAAACTATTTGCGAAACGGTGGGAATATTGCCGTGATTTATAACGCCGGAACAAAAAACAAAGAGGGTCTCTATAAAAAAAGAGGTGTATTTTCGAGTATCATCGGCTTGAATTACATCTTGTATAATAAAATAACCAAGCGATCCTATGTATCCGCCAATTTAATGTTTGCAAGCAAGAACAGTGCTAATTTTTTTCAAATACCGGAAGGAAGTATGATTGATAAATTTTTAAGCGGATACCAATATGGGCCACTTAATTTTTCAATGGCATACACTGCTACATTAAACCCTAATGCTCAAACAATATATGCCTACGGCGTAACAAAAAACGGCAAAAAATTCCCCGCCATCGTACTAAAATCATATGGCAAGGGACAAATATTGTACGTCGATTTGCAACTAGGACATCTTAAGGGATATGCCTCAAACGGGCTTTTAATTAAGGCATTTATCGGGACATTCCTATATAAGATCGTAAAAATACCGCATTTGCTTTATACGCCTTACGGAAAGGGCGGATTAGTTGTAAACTGGCATATAGAAAACTATTTAGCGGGCAAGAGTATTCTTTATATGATAAAGAATCGTATTCTTAGAAAAAATTTGAAATTTTCATTCGATATATCAGCAGGGGATTTCGAAGACCATCCCGGAGATGGAAGGGGCGTAGGTGCGTGCGGAAAAAACAGAATTTATATTAAGATGTTGCTTCCATACGGGATTATAGGCACAGATGGTGGTTGGACTCATAACTATTGGTTCAGGAATGTTTTAAATGGAAAATTTAATGAAAAAAAAATGTATGAACTCATCAAAAAAAATAATCAGTGCCTGCAAAGCATAACCGGTTACAAGATACTGGAATATATGCCTGCGGAGGGTGTTTTTCCTCAGCCAGTATCAACTGAAATCCTCGCAAAATTAGGGATGATAGCAACCTACTATACCGGAAGTATAAATTCAGGACCCACTAGGATGTTCTGGAACGGTAAAATGATATCTCGTAAGGTTATAGCATTTCCGGTCTTAATAGACGGGGACATTGCTTCTCTTTACGAATTAAGAGAGGCCGGTAAATCGGATGCAGAGGTATTTAGCTGGCAAAAAAAAGTTGTAGATTATTGTATTAGAAACAGGGTTGTCAGGTTATGGTACTCGCATCCTTATGACATATGGATGTACCACTATACGAAAGCAATGAAACTTTTCGTTGATTATATGGAAAAAAAACAAAAACAGGGGAAATTGATTGTCGAACCGATGGCTTATTTTGCCAAATTTATATTGAGATTCTTGAAAACTAAATTTTCTTTCGTGTCTTTAAAAAATGGTTCTATTAGGTTATTTATAAAAAATAAGGACGGACTCAAAGGAATTACCGTTGCATTGCCCAAAAATCGTATCATAAAACCGGATATAAATAGCAAATATACGGTTGACGAGGGTAAAAATTATTACTATATATCTTTTTATGGGGATTTACATGAAGACACTATTGATTTTAAGGGCATTGATAATACTGATAATCCTTAATTTTATATTTATTCCCGTATATGCCGCCACCCAACGTAGCAACCCTGCATTAACATTATGGAGCAGGTTTTATGGCATAAGAATAAAGTATAACAAAAAATATTATATTGTTCCGTACACCGACAACATAATAGCGTTGTATTTTTTAAAAAAAAATAAAAATATTGAAATCGTAAGGCATTATATACTTTGGTACTATAGGCATCTCAATTATCCGGATAAATTTGGTCTTACCGGAACAATGTACGATTACGTGATATCTAAATCGGGACACAGCGAAAGATCTGCTAAAACTTATGATTCGGCTGATAGCTATGCAGCAACATATCTCACTATGATTTACGAGTACTATAAAAAAACAAAGGATATAAAGACAATTAACTATATATTTCCAAGATTAAAAGATGTCGCATATATTATTCCATATTTGCAGGATTCTAACAACGGACTCATAAAAGCATTACCTAACAAAGATGAGGAATACCTGATGGACAACTGTGAAGATTATGAAGGTATCAAATCATATCTTGCTATACTTAAAATAACTGGAAATAAATTTGGCAAAGAATATAACCGTTACAGAGATATAAAAAAATCAATAAAAAATGCCATCATAAAGAACCTTTTTAACCATCGACGACATAATTTTGACTGGGCAATTATTCGCGGTAAGAAACGCTATTCAAAGTGGTCCGTTTATTACCCCGACGCTTTTGCGCAATTATTTCCAATTTTATATGATATCGCGAATGATCATTCTTCTGTATCCCCAATATATCTGTGGGATAAGTTTGAATCTATCTACAAAGACAAAACGGATATATTCGCACCTGAGCAAAAGATAATGTACATTTTAACTGAGGGAAAGATAAATAAATTCATAAATAAAATAGGAGGCTAATTGAGTAAGAGAATATTGTTTATTTTGGGCACTCGTCCTGAAGCTATTAAACTCGCACCACTTATACTAAAATCAAAAATGTCCGATCTTTTTGATGTAAGGGTATGCGTAACAGGGCAACATAGACAAATGCTTAAGCAGGTCGTAAATTTCTTTAACTTGACAATAGATTACGACCTAAATTTAATGAAACAAGATCAATCCCTATTTGATATCACGGCAGATGCGCTTAAAGCGCTTAAACCGTTAATTGAAAAGGAACCACCTGATATTATAGTAGTTCAGGGAGACACAACAACGGCATTTGCCGGAGCTCTATCCGGATTCTATAAAAAAATAAGTGTAGTTCATGTAGAAGCTGGATTGAGAAGTCATCGTAAATATTCTCCGTTTCCTGAAGAGATCAATAGAATATTAATTAGTCGCATTGCAAATTATCATTTTGCACCCAGCGAAAGAGCAAAAAACAATCTCTTTAATGAGGGTATAAAAAATAATGTTTATGTCGTCGGCAACACTGCTATTGATGCATTGTTATCAGGTATTAATATCATAAAAGCAACTGGGGATAAGATATATAAGGAATTTTTTAATTTTTTGGATTTTTCTAAAAAAATTATTTTAGTAACAGGTCATAGGCGGGAAAATTTTGGAAATAGATTTGAGCATATTTGCGAAGCATTGAAAGAAATCGCAAGTTCGCATGAAGATATTCAGATTATCTATCCAGTTCATCTTAATCCCAATGTAAGAAAGACCGTGCATAGAATGCTTGGAAATATTCCGCGCATATTTCTTATTGAGCCTCTCGAGTATCAATATATGATATGGCTCATGCACAAATCGTTTTTAGTGCTAACGGATAGTGGCGGCATACAAGAAGAAGCACCTTTCCTAGGAAAACCGGTTATTGTCATGCGTAATTCAACGGAGCGCACCGAAGCTGTAGAAGCTGGCGCGTCTATCCTCGTCGGCGCCGATAAAAATAAAATCGTAAAAGAGACAATTGATCTGATTACGAATAAATTTAGGTACAAAAATATGAGCAAACGCTTTAATGCGTACGGGGACGGTAACTCTTCCGAAAAAATAATCAACATCTTATCGGAAAATATAGTTACAACTGGCAATCAGGTTACATAATATACGAAAAATGGTGGCGGTGAGAGGAATTGAACCTCTGACACTACGGATATGAGCCGTATGCTCTAACCGACTGAGCTACACCGCCTTGAGATATCAGACCGAATGATGTAGTAGTATATCAAATTAAATTTTAATTTTCAATCTTATAAATGACTATACAACTCTTCGGTTTTGTGAATACAGAACCCGGATTCTTCACTATTCCGTCCGCCAGATAGACACTTTTATTTATCCTGAATATTGAAAAACCCGCACTGTATCCCGCTATAGGTTTTATTTCCCATACAGGATAAAAGCCGATATTATTCCATGCAATGCTATATATTGAACTTTTAGTATAATAATTAAGATTGCGCATAAATCTAATCTGTCCATAATTCTTTAAAACAACAACTTGCAACTTTTCATTGCCTGTTTTATAAAATTTTGTAAGCCGAGTAGGAATGTTGTATATCAGACTATCCGCATATGTTGCGCTATTTGCACCGTTAGAGGATGAAACGCTGACCTGTAAGGGTGAACCTCCATATGTTTTTGAACCCATATATATAGTCTTTCCTTTACTATTTATTAGCATTAAATTACCGGAGTTAGATAGTGCTAATAAGTAATCTTCTCCGCTACCCTTAATATTTCCATAAACAGTACCGTATAATGTTATGTCGTTATAAATCGGCAATTTTTGCGTTCTTATTAGCGCATTTGTGTCTTTATTGAATTTATATATATAGGTGCTCCCCCCAAATTGCCCTATAGGATAAGAGTTTTGACCTACGGCTCCAAAATATCTTCCTGAAGCAGTAACCGCAATTGGCTCTTGTCCGACCAAAATATTTCTTGCATTACCTATGCTCATAACCCTTAAAAAAAGATTATAATCGCCGGTAAGTTTTAATAGTTTTCCATTCCTATAGACTAACAAGTAAGATGTTATTGTGCCTAATTTCGCCTTAGTTAAGACTATTGCGTTACTATTGGCAGAAATTTTTAAAAAACCAAGATATATGACATTAGACCTTAACGACAAATTATACTGACCGATCTTGGTTAACTTACCATCCATTGAAAGATTGTATAAAATAACCCTATTATTTGTAGCCACCACAGTCTGGATACCCTTAGATAAAAATCTTCCCGTAACCAAAGTATGCATTAAGAAATCCATTGTTCTGGTCGTTACAAGACCCTTGCTGTTTTGACTAAAACTCTTCATAAAAACACTATTTTGAACCCTTGACACATGTGGCGATTTGGCTGTATTTGTATTATTTTTGACTGTGGCTACCCTTGATAAAGATAAGATTCTTTTTTTAAGAATAAAAGATAGGTTGTTCATATCCTTTATTATAAATTTAGTTCCGAGCACTTGAACTGTTTTTCTGTAAACAATGCTCCTCTTATGGATGTTAAATATATTGGTCTGTATAACGAAGGTATCTCCTATCTTAACTATTCTGCCATAAATTAAATAATCTATATTAAAATGATCCGATAGTTTAATGAGACTTTTTGTTGAAAAATCTATATGATTTTTTTTTATATAGGGAATTATATCGGAATTTCTCGCGATAAAAATATTATCAGAAGCTAGGTTTGATCCTATAATTATAGGAATACTATTTTTAATGTAGGAATACGCATGATAATGAGGTGCAATAATTTTATATGGCAAAATACCAATTCTAACCGACGCCGACGCAACCTTCCATGACATAAATATTAAAGCTAGGAATATAATGGCAAAAATAAACCCTACGTTTATTGAAGTTTTTAACGATTCATTATTTGCACTGTCAGGCATTGGGATTCCTCCATATATCACATATATTAAATTAAAACCTATTTTAATTTACATCAGATCATCTGCATTTTCACATAATAAAACAAATTTGTCAATCTGTATTCTATTGCCGTATCCATATTTATTACATTTTATAAAATGACAAATAGATTGTTACCAATGTACTACCATAGAATAAATAGGTTATGGCTGCAAGTGAAAGAAACGGACCAAAGGGTATTTTGGAATGGACTCCGTCAAGCCTAGTTTTAGATAACAAAAATAAAATAAATCCTATCAAAGCAAAAATAGAGCCGCCAAATATAGTAAACACTGCGCCCTTTAAGCCGATATAAGAACCAATCCCTGCTATTAATTTAACATCGCCTCCGCCTAAGCCTTCTATTTTTTTAATTCGTTCATAAAAGAATGCTATAAAATAAAAGAACAGTCCAGCTCCAAGAAAACCGTACAGCGGAAATAAAAAAGATTTATGAAGCAATATTACATTAAAAACAAAACCTAAAATAATCAGAAAAATATTTAAAATATCCGGTATTATTTGATGAAATAAATCTATGAAAGCTATAACAATTAATAGAAATACGAAAATACTGTCCACAAAAAAATAAGAGAGTTGCATCCAAAGATAATCCTTAAAGTTGCCAATAGTTTGGATGTTTATATGGTAAAAAAAATACGCATCATAAAAATATTTTAAAAACAATAAATAAAAAATTATAGCGGTTAGTAACTCTACTATAGGGTATATGATTGAAATTTTATTGCCACATCCTCTGCATTTACCCGATAAAAGGATGTAACTCAAAATTGGAATATTGTCATAAAACTTGATTCTTGAACCGCATTTAGGACACGATGAAGGAGGGAATATAACAGATGATTTATTTGGAACCCTAAATATGACAACATTTAAAAAACTTCCTATGGACAGCCCGAATAAAAATACAAAAATAGAAATAAAAGGAAAATACCACTGCGAAAATAAATAGTAGTCAGTAAAATATGCAACGAAACTCATTTCATTTGGCTTAGTTTAAATTTAAAACAATCAATTAAAATCAAACTAACATAATAAAAAACCTCGAATAATGCAAAAAAATATCAACTCATTATTCGAGGTAAATAAATCCGGTAACGACCTACTCTCTCATGCAGCTTCCCGCATAATACCATCGGCGCTATAAGGCTTAACTTCCGTGTTCGAGATGGGAACGGGTGTATCCCTTATGCTATAGTTACCGAAAACTGTCTATTAAATAATCAAATGAAAAATTAAGCAAATTAGTAAATGAATCAAAGACAATAAATAAATGATTAAGCCTCACGATCTATTAGTATCAGTTAGCTAAACATATTACTACGCTTACACACCTGACCTATCAACCTCATAGTCTATAAGGGATCTTTAGCTGTGTTGCCACAGGGGATATCTTATCTTAGGGGAGGCTTCCCACTTAGATGCTTTCAGCGGTTATCCTTTCCGAACATAGCTACCCAGCCATTACCACTGGCGTGATAACTGGAACACTAGAGGTTCGTCCATCCCGGTCCTCTCGTACTAGGGACAGCTCCCTTCAAATATCCTACGCCCACAACAGATAGGGACCGAACTGTCTCACGACGTTCTAAACCCAGCTCGCGTACCACTTTAATTGGCGAACAGCCAAACCCTTGGGACCTGCTACAGCCCCAGGATGTGATGAGCCGACATCGAGGTGCCAAACCTCCTCGTCGATATGAGCTCTTGGAGGAGATCAGCCTGTTATCCCCAGCGTACCTTTTATCCGTTGAGCGATGGCCCTCCCATGAGGGACCACCGGATCACTAAGACCTACTTTCGTACCTGCTCGACCCGTCAGTCTCGCAGTCAAGCTCCCTTATGCCTTTGCACTCTACAGCTGGTTTCCAATCAGCTTGAGGGAACCTTAGCGCGCCTCCGTTACTCTTTAGGAGGCGACCGCCCCAGTCAAACTACCCACCAGACATTGTCCTAAACCCGGATTACGGATTTTAGTTAGAAACACGGAAAGATAAGGGTGGTATTTCAAGGTTGACTCCACCAAAGCTGGCGCTTCAGTTTCATAGTCTCCCACCTATCCTACACATATCATCCCATATTTCAATGTCAAGCTATAGTAAAGGTGCATGGGGTCTTTCCGTCTAGTTGCGGGTAACCGGCATCTTCACCGGTAATTCAATTTCGCTGAGCCTCTGGTTGAGACAGCGCGGAAGTCGTTACGCCATTCGTGCAGGTCGGAACTTACCCGACAAGGAATTTCGCTACCTTAGGACCGTTATAGTTACGGCCGCCGTTTACCGGGGCTTCAGTTCAAAGCTTCATGCTAAAAGCATTGACCTCTCCCTTTAACCTTCCGGCACCGGGCAGGCGTCAGTCCCTATACTTCGTCTTTCGACTTTGCAGAGACCTGTGTTTTTAGTAAACAGTCGCTACCGCCATTTCATTGAAGCCTACCAAAGCTTACTGAGTAAATCATTAACTAAAGTAGGCACACCTTATCCCGAAGTTACGGTGTCAATTTGCCGAGTTCCTTAACCAGAGTTATCTCAAGCGCCTTAGGATACTCTCCTAGTCTACCTGTGTTGGTTTGCGGTACGATTACAATATTAACTCGCTACGAGGCTTTTCTTGGCGGTGTGGAGTCAGTTGGTTTGTAAGACTTTCGCCTTTCCTATTCGCACCTCGAACTTCGCGACGCCCGGATTTTCCAAAGCGTCATTCTACATGCTTAAACCTGCTATTCCGTCAGCAGGACAACCTATCCTTCCGCGTCCCCCCTTCACTGGTAACGCTAATATTGCAGTACAGGAATATTAACCTGTTTCCCATTATCTACGCTTTTCAGCCTCGACTTAGGGATCGACTAACCCTGAGAGGATTAACCTTGCTCAGGAAACCTTAGACTTACGGCGAATATGTTTTTCACATATTTTCTCGCTACTTATGTCAGCATACGCACTTCCGATTCCTCCAGCAGTCCTTCCGGTCTACCTTCAGCGGTTGTCGGAACGCTCCTCTACCCCATGTATTTTTACATACACAGTCGCAGCTTCGGTACCATGCTTAGCCCCGTTACATTTTCGGCGCAGATTCACTTGACCAGTGAGCTATTACGCTTTCTTTTAAGGATGGCTGCTTCTAAGCCAACCTCCTGGTTGTCAATGCGCTTCCACATCCTTTTCCACTTAGCATGAATTTGGGGACCTTAGCTGGCGATCTGGGTTGTTTCCCTTTCGACCACAGAAGTTATCTCCTGCAGTCTGACTCCCGTAATTCCATAATTGGTATTCGGAGTTTGATTGAGTTTGGTAGTCCGGTAAGACCCCTAGCTCATCCAGTGCTCTACCCCCAATTATTACCTTACGAGGCTATACCTAAATATATTTCGAGGAGAACCAGCTATCTCCAGGTTTGATTGGCCTTTCACCCCCATCCACAGTTCATCACCTAACTTTTCAACGTTAGTGTGTTCGGACCTTCACAGGATCTTACTCCTGCTTCATCCTGACCATGGATAGATCACCTGGCTTCGGGTCTATTACATATAACTAAACGCCCTATTAAGACTCGCTTTCGCTACGGCTCCACCATTAACGGCTTAACCTTGCTATACAGAATAACTCGCTGACTCATTATACAAAAGGCACGCAGTCGCTCTGTCTATTATTACTAACAAACATAGAGCTCCTACTGATTGTAGACATACGGTTTCAGATACTATTTCATTCCCCTCTCGGGGTGCTTTTCACCTTTCCCTCACGGTACTAGTTCACTATCGGTCATCCGGTAATATTTAGCCTTCGGAGATGGTCCTCCAAAATTCCCGCAAAATTTCACGTGTTCCGCGGTACTCGAGAATACTCTAAGAAGATTAATTCATTTCGCTTACGGGATTTTCACCCTCTATGATCAACCTTTCCAGATTGTTCAGCTATAAATTAATTTTGTAACTTCTTTGGGTCTCTGCAAAACCCATAAAAGCATCTCACGACACCATGTATAAAACGCTTGCAGGCTATAATTATACAAGGTTTAGGCTCCTTCCGTTTCGCTCGCCGCTACTCAGGAAATCACATTTGTTTTCTATTCCTAAGGGTACTTAGATGTTTCAGTTCCCCTCGTTCGCCTTTATTTTCTATGTATTCAAAAATAAATACTGAAATTTTATCTCAGTGGGTTTTCCCATTCAGAAATCATTGGATCATAACTTGTTAGGCAGCTCCCCAATGCTTATCGCAGCCAACCACGTCTTTCATCGCTTCCGGATGCCAAGGCATCCACCATACGCCCTTAGTAACTTAATCTATATTTAAAACACTCGCCTTGATCCTAATTACTAATTGCTTAATTTAACATTCAATTTTCAAAGAGCAATAAAACTAAAAAATATATATGGTGGAGGTGAACGGAATCGAACCGATGACCTCCTGCGTGCAAAGCAGGCGCTCTGCCAACTGAGCCACACCCCCCAATTATAAGCCATAATAGCAAATGTTTCAACTATTTACTAATATAATCGAAACAATGGTGGGCCTATCTGGACTTGAACCAGAGACCTCACGCTTATCAGGCGTGTGCTCTAACCACCTGAGCTATAGGCCCATAAAGCCTAATAACCAGTTTTTCAAAACTAAACAGCACACTTAATATTTTACTCCCTTAAAAGGAGGTGATCCAGCCGCAGGTTCCCCTACAGCTACCTTGTTACGACTTCACCCCAATTACCGACAACACCTTAAGCGCTAGCCTCTCTTACGAGTTAGCATCACGATTTCTAGTACTGCAGACTTTCGTGGTGTGACGGGCGGTGTGTACAAGGCCCGGGAACGTATTCACCGCAGCATGCTGATCTGCGATTACTAGCGATTCCGACTTCATGAAGTCGAGTTGCAGACTTCAATCCGAACTGAGATCTGCTTTTTGAGATTTGCTTGTTTTCGCAAACTTGCTTCTCTTTGTACAGACCATTGTAGCACGTGTGTAGCCCTGGATATAAAGGCCATGAGGACTTGACGTCATCCCCACCTTCCTCCGGTTTATCACCGGCAGTTCCTCTAGAGTGCCCAACTTAATGATGGCAACTAAAAGTAAGGGTTGCGCTCGTTGCGGGACTTAACCCAACATCTCACGACACGAGCTGACGACAGCCATGC